>Ga0172375_10000590_pt1 | contig 58018 bp, 65 predicted proteins | sample LakKiv1m_FD_114537 | JGI IMG/M metagenome (GOLD analysis project Ga0172375, IMG submission 114537) | Freshwater microbial communities from Kabuno Bay, South-Kivu, Congo - kab_092012_11.1m | ecosystem: Environmental > Aquatic > Freshwater > Lake | place: Democratic Republic of the Congo...
CAAGGATGACACCTCAAGCTTTTGTCTAGCGAAATCCTTGTGAGCGAAGCGAGCAAGGATGACACCTCAAGCTTTTGTCTAGCGAAATCCTTGTGAGCGAAGCGAGCAAGGATGACACCTCAAATAATCCTTACTCAACAGATCTTGCTTAACCAGCTAAGAGCTAGCACTACCTGCGAGCTGAAAAAACCAGTCCGCTAATATATCTATACTTTTTATTATTTCCGGGCTGAGTCGGTCACCAAGGACAATAGTTTTAGGCTGGATCATTAGAATAATTATATTTACCTTTAAATTGCTTCGCAAGTAATTAACCGTCAGCGAAATCGAAGCATTATGGGTAGAAAATAAATTTAGCGAATTTACCTGTTTTGCCTCAAAAATCCGGAATTCACCCGGTGAGCCGCCAAAATCAGCGGCGTCGATAATGACGACCGTATCCGGCCCCTCTTTGATGATCTTACCTAAATAATTCTCCGGGCAGGTTCCGGCGTCCATCGCCGAAAAATTAACCTTATCTTTTATGCGCTTAACTAAAAAAGGACCTGCGCCGTCATCGCTTTTTAAGGTATTACCGATACCTAAAATTACTACCTTGCCTTTTAAGTGCGTTTTAAGGTGCCTGAAGCATCTATCCATCTTGAAAGAAGTCAGAATTTTTTACCGTGGCGATAAGGACGGGTTTTATTATATTCTATTTTTTTTAAAAGAGCTCCTTCCAGGTTAATCTTCCTGGCCCCGCAATAATCAAAGATACGGATACAACAATCCGCCAGCTCTTCGGCTATAGCATCTTTTTTCGTATGATTGCGCATTGCCTCCAGCGCCTCGGATAACTCCGAATGCATCAAGGCAATCAGCTCCCCCTCATTACGTTCGCTATCCCACCATCCTTTTTCGCAGGCTATGCGGTGGCATTCTCTAGTCAATCTTGCAATATCCCAATTATTGTTTTGCATTATCGGAACCTTTCTCTTGTCCAGGATTAAGTGCTTTGAATACCTCACCGGAGATTAACTCCTTGGCGTAAGTACTCCCTGATGATACCTCGATCTGGGTATGCGTCTGGTCTATCGTTTTGAAGAAGAGGCCGACAGCTGTCGTATCTTTCTCAGAAACATAAATAGCTAATAAGTTTTTGCCGGATTCTTCAGAATAAATATAGGCGTTGATTTCCTTTAATATCCCTTTAGTTTTAGAATAACAAGTATTGTAATCATAATTAAATGTCTTTTTGATGGCGTCCTTACGATTGTCTTCAAGGGCCTTGGTGGAAATTCCCAATACGCCTTTAGCCCCCTCTTTAAGCGTTATACATCCGGATAGGCTAACCAATAACCAACAGCTAAAACCCAGTAAGATTATTTTCTGGCGACAGAAGACTCCTGTCCGGCGATAAACCAACTGCGCTAATAGATAAACCATAGCTCCTCCTTATCCCTTTTATTCATTAACCAACTGTAAAATCCTGCCGAGGTTCCTGCGTGCCTCTTCTTCCCCTTTTTTGGCAAAATACTCTGCCTTATTTAACTCCAGCCAATGAGAATCTGAGGTATCCGGGTGCAAAACAATATCCGCTAACTGCGCTTCCCTCTGGGACATCTCTGACTGCATGACTTCAATACTGCTAAATACTAAATCTAATATATTGGTTTTAAACCTGTTCTTAAGATACTGCTTGAGGCCAAACCACTTCCTTTTTTTAATCATCTCTTTGGAAGAATTAACTACCTGTTTTATCTTTTCATACTGTCTGAGGATATCTTCCCTGGAAGGCGTAACATTAACAGCGATGATTTTTTTAACCCCCATTTTAAACAGCGGCTCCGTAGGAAGAGGATTAATGATCCCTCCATCGAGTAAGATCTCCTCTTTAAGCCAAAAGGGCATAAATACCCCCGGCATAGCACAGCTGGCCATAATCGCATCTACCAGCGGTCCCTGCTCTAATACACGGGATTCTTTCTTACGCACATCGCTGGCGACAATTTTCAGCGGCAGCCTCACATCATAAAAAGTCTTATTGCCTAAATATTTCTTCAGGAACTTGTAAAGTTTATCCCCTTTGATGAAACCGAGGCGGGGGAAAGTCAAATCTACCAGACCCCAGATATATCTGGGGTCTTTAAACTCCTGAGTAATTTCAAGTATCTCCCGGCTCGATCTGCCGCAAGCCCAGAGACTGGCGATTAAAGCGCCAATACTGGATCCGGCAATGACGTCAATAGGAATTTTTTCCTCCTCGATCACTTTTAATACTCCGATGTGACAGAAGCCATAACCCACCCCTACTCCCAGAGCCAGCCCGACCAGGCAATCTCCTAATTGACGGGATACCCTCCTGATTGCCTTATGATACTCGCTGTCTGTTTCGGTTAAATCCAGACCTGAGTATTTATCAAATTCAATCTTGGGCAAGGTGGCAAAAATAGGATGGCCCAACAATGCCACCTGTTCCTGATAATTGATCCGGGAAAGCTTATATTCGTTTACCACTAATTTGATTTTGTTTTCCGGAAAATGAAAATCAGTCTTCAGCCTCTGGATCAATTTTCTGGTCTCTTTTAAATCTTGCGGCTGTGGGCTGGTAAGGATCTGGATCAGGTCTGACTGGTTAAGAATCTCAAATAGCGTATCATCCATCTCCAAGGGGAGATCTAAGACAATATAATAATAGTCGTTTACCAGAATGCTTAAGACCCCGATTATCTTCTTCAAACAAGCAGGTAGATTTCCCGTATAGTTTATACAGAATAAATCGACCCCTTGCTTACTTTTTAGGACGAAGTCTCGGGGAGTTATTTTCTCCGGCGAAACGCTTAAATCAAGGACCGGATAGCCTTTTGCAACCCCGAACTTCTGGGGAAGAATAAAGGTCTTATCTTTGGCGCAGATATCCAAAACAATCACCGGCTTATGCGTTTCCTCTTTCAAACTGGAAACAAGATGAGCAGCATAAGTGCTCTTTCCTGCCTGGGAATAAGAGCTAAAAACAGAAATAATCATGCTCTCAAAAACAGTTTTCTGGTGCATATCTCTGCGTTTAAGCCTGCGCGATAAAGTCCGGCTCAGGTCTATAGCTAACTTGGGTATCTTTTCTAAAATACAATCAAAATCTGCTTGTTTGATAATTAAAAGGAGGGAATCGTTGATTGCCTTGGCGGTCACAGAGTGCGTCTCATGCGTAAGTAAAGAAATAATCCCGAAGTACTTTCCCCGGTGCAGATACTCTAATACTACCTCATTGCCAGATCTGTCCTGGGTGTAAATCACCACTCTACCTACCACCAGACAGTAAAAGGCATCGGCGGGGGAATTCTCCTGATAAATAACCTGTCCCTTCTTATATTCCCTGAAACTGGCACGACTGGCGACAATCATCATTTCTTCGCTACTTAAGCTCGCGAACAAAGGGATATCTTTTAAAATAGAATCTTTATCGATCGCTTCCATTTAATCTGGCGCTTTGGCAGACCTTGGCGAATTTACGCGCGCTTTCTCTGGGGGTACGTTTAAAATTAGCGTAATCTACTTCGATAAGGCCGAAACGCGGAGCAAAACCTTTATCCCACTCATAATTATCGATCAATGACCAATAGATATAACCTAAAATATGCACTCCGTGGTTTATGGCCAAGCTTAAACTCTTTAAGTGCTCATTGATAAAATTCCATCTTTGCGTATCGTTATCGGTGCATATGCCGTTCTCCAGGATAAAAACCGGTAAATTATATTTTTTTAGTTTTAAAAGTAACTCATATAAGCCCTCAGGATAGATATCCCAACCCAAAGAATTCTTTTCTAATCTGCTGTGGCCATCCTGACAGACGTCAAGTAAAAAATTACTTACCTTCCAGGCGCGGACATCCACCGAGGCGCGGGAATAATAATTAATCCCGATAAAATCTAAGGCATTATGACGGATAAGCTTACTGATAAAATCAAAGTTAAATAACTTGTCCCTTAAGCCGGCGGCTAATTTATTTCTTAAGCTATTGCCGCAGGGATAAAATGCCTGCATATTCTTTGCGATACTCACCGATGGCCTAGGGAGGTTCTTCTTTTTATAAATAGCGTGAATTAATTTATAGGCCTCTAGATGGGCTAGAATAAGGTTATCGGTCACCTTTCTCGCCTCTAAGAAAGATTTACGCTGCGGAGGCCAGATACCTAAGATATAAGCGTGATAGACATAAACCATCGGCTCATTGATCGTCACCCAAAAGCTCACCCGGCCACAGAGTGCTGATACTATTTTCTCAACATAACCCAAGAAATATTCTACGGACCTTTTGTTTAACCACCCGCCGGAATCGGCAAACCAGATAGGATTGGTAAAATGGTGCAGGGTGACGATCGGTTCAATCTGCCGGGCCCTTAAACAATCGACGACATCCAGGTAATGCCCTAGTTCCTGTTCGGAAAAATTATTCTCTCTGGGCTCTACCCGGCTCCATTCAATGGATAAACGATGGGCATTGTGCCCTAATTGTTTAGCTAAATTAAAGTCTTCTTGATAGAGTTGGTAGTGCCGGCAGGCCTGCCCTGATCTTTCATTCAAACCTACGCGCTGCTCCCACTGCCACCAATCAGAATTAATATTATTACCTTCTACCTGGTAACTGGAAGTAGCCGCTCCCCAGAAAAATTTTTTAGGAAATTCAATCATGGTTATATATTATAACACCGCTAAATAAAAAATCCCAACAAAAATGTTATCCAAACTAATTAGAGGATAACACCCCCATAATTTCGGGGAACGTTGGGATTCTTTAAGATTCTTTTCGCCGATAAAGGCGGTGCAACCTACTTCGCCTCTGTTCGGTAACCCAGCCACCATACTGACTTATCGCTTCCTTATGCTCGCCTATTCCCAGCGGAGTCTACTCCAGCGAGTTAAGCGCCTCGTCACCTTAGGTCTGTGGCTTTGCGCCCTTCGATTTCTCGGAGTTTGCCTTTATCGGCTACTAAAAATATAACACAAGATTAGCTGATTTTCAAGGCCGGTTACCTCTTTTTTTGCCCGCTGACAGCTACAACCGGAGCAGGATTTAAATGCGCGCTTAATAAACCCCAGGTCTTGGATCCCACCTTACCATCTACGTTAAGGCCTTTCGCTTTCTGAAACTCCTCAACCGCCCTCTTTGTCATCGGACCCTTTTTACCGTCAATATTTCCGGTGTAAAAACCTGCGTTCTTCAATGCTGTCTGGATCTCTTCTGTTGTCGGCTTAGCGGATGCTGCCGGTATGAGGCCTTCTGCTTTTGCCTGGGCATCAAGCGGAACTTTAATCTCTGCCGGAACTGCCTGTGCCGGCGCAACTGCCTTGGCTTCGTTAACTGCCTGAGCCTGGGTATTAAGCGTACTCATCGTCTCTATTGAGACCGGCTCCTGAAATTCCTCTAAGGCTGCTTGCTTTTTTGAACAGCTGGCAAGAAAAAGGCTAATCCCTAAAACTAAAATAAAAAATGCCGATTTCTTCATAGCTATGTTTCACCTCCTTTCGATTCCTTTTATCTATTGATAAAACGATTAATTTATTTTAATACTTTTTTCGCTAAAATCAAATAAAAGTTTGCTAAATTTCCCTTAGCCTGGGGTAGGCTAAATTAATAGCGATAAAGAAAACGCAACAGATTACGCCGCTTGACATCACTACTAAAGATACCCCCCAGACCTGCGAGAGCGCCCCAGCGAGGAGATTGCCGAAAGGCATCAGGCCGGCAAAGGTCAACATAAAAAAGCTCATTATCCTGCCTCTAAACTCATCGCTTGTCGCTGTCTGTAGCAGAGAATTGACTAAAGAAACTGCCGTGACAGAGGACCAGCCTGTAAATATCAACGCGATAAGGGATAATAAATAAGATCTAGATAAAGAAAATAGTATAAGCGAAAAGGAAAATACCAGCGAAGAGGAAAGAAGCAACCTGCCCTTATGCTTAAAATCCCCCAGACGCGCTAATATCAATGCCGCCAGCAAAGCGCCTATACCGGCTGAAGACATGAGCATCCCTAAGCCCTTGACCCCTACGTAAAGCACTCGACTGGCAAAAATCGGCATTAATATCACGTAAGAAACCCCGAATAAACTCACTATCCCGACCATTGCAATTAGGGCTATGATCAGGCGGTTACTTTTAATCATCTCTAAACCGGCCTTCATATCGCTTAAGGCATGGCTTCGCCTATTCTCCTTAGGATGATTATCGATGCGGATTGCTAAAAGAGCGATTAATACTGCCAAGAAGCTGACGCCGTTAATATAAAAACATCCGCTCATGCCGATACTGGCAACTAATATACCGGCGAATGCCGGACCAATAATACGGCTGGAATTAAAGGCCGCGGAATTTAAGGCGATTGCGTTTAACAAATGCTCCTTACCTACTAATTCCGCTACCACTGCCTGCCGGGCCGGCGCATCGAAAGCCAAAACAATGCCGTTTAATACCGCAATCAGCATAATCTGAGAAGGGGTAATTAACTTCAACTGGGTCAGGATTGCCAGGAAGAAGGCTAAAACCATAAAAGCGCTCTGGGTAATAATCAGGATATCTCTTTTATTCGCCCTATCCGCAACCACCCCGCCGAGCAGGGAGAGAAAGAATACCGGAACCGAGTTTAAAAAGGCTACCACACCCAGAAGAAATACCGAATTAGTCAGTTGAAAAACTAACCAGCTCTGGGCAACGGTCTGGATCCAGCTGCCGATCAAGGAAACCAACATCCCCAGCCAATAGACCCGGAAATTTCTGATTTTTAAGGAAGAAAACATTTTAGGATTTAAGCACTACCTGCCGGCGGCAACGAGGACAGAGGATTTTTATGCGTTCGGAGCGTGAAAATTCATCGTCCTGCTCCGTTAAAAGTTTCTCCTTTAAGGCAAGATTTAATTGCTGAAGATAAGATAACATCAGCGTGGCATTGGAAAAAATAAGCGGCCCCAGTTTTTTAGCTACCCATAATACCTGTTCCCGGGGAGCGATTACTTCGCCGCAACATTGGCAAAGAACCAGGTCCTTTTTGATCTCCTGCTTAAGCGCTGACCTATCCTCGGTAGTAGCTAAATCAAATTCGTTTGAGAGAATTATTCCTTTAGCTGTCAGGCAGTTCGCCTGACACTGACCGCAGGCTATGCAGATATCCCAATGCACAACTAGAGTGCGCTTATCTTTCAGATCCTGCATCTCTATTGCCCCGGCAGGACAAACCTGGAAGCAGGCTCCGCAACCCACGCAATCATCTTCGTGATATTCCGGCCTACCCCTGAATCTCTCGTATGGCTTGTGCGGCTGATAAGGAAACTTGGAGGTATAAGGTTTGCTAAAAAACGACTTTATTGCTTCTTTCAGTTCCCTTAATTTCGGATATTTCATCTTTTTCCTGCCTGCTATCTATTAACTACTTAGTGCTTCTTTTATCTTCTTCGTACTTATCACATACTGATTTATCCCACAACCTTATTCCGGACCTGTGCGTACCGCGGGCCAAGGCATGGGCCGAAACAGGAGCGGTAAGCAGAAGAAAAACGATACAAATCAACGCCTTGATTCCGGCTGCGCCAAAACCGAATTTTACAAATACCCCCAAAAGTATACCGCAGGTACCTAAGGTTACGCATTTGGTTGAAGCTTGAAGACGGTTATAAATATCCGGCATTCTGATTAAACCAATACAGCCGAATAAATCAAAACTGATCCCTAAGATAATCAAAAAAAGCGCCAATACGTCATTCATCGAAATTTTTTCCTTCCAGGAATTTGGCTAAAGCCAACACGCCGATAAAGCTCTGCAGGCCCCAGGCAATCGCAATATCCATATACCAGTCCTTGCCGCTGTAAACAGCCATTATGCCGCAGAAACCGATTACCAGTATACCGATGGTATCAGTAGCTACTGAGCGGTCCGCCGGGGTAGGTCCTTTAAATATCCTGAACATCGAAAGCAGAAAACAGATTAATAGATAAAGTATAAGCTTAGTAGCAACGCTCACCTTAAGATAGGCAAAGATGGCTATAACTGCCCCGCCAAGTGCGATAAATCCTAATAACCAACGCAGGAATTTCATTCAAATACCTCTTTGAGTATCCGTTCAAACTTGGAGACGATAATCTGCGAAGCCTCTTCTATATTCTGGGTCTTTACATCAATCCAGTGTATATAAAGATAACCTTTATCTTTATCTATATCCACGGAGAAAGTACCGGGGGTAAGCGTGATAAAATTAGCCAGGAAGGTCAGTCCGGTTTCGGTCTTAAGGATAGTCTTGACCTTGACAATCCCGGGATTAATCGGTAAATCAGGGTGTAAAACCCGATAAGCTACATCCAGGTTGGATTTAAAACACTCCCAGGCGAAAACAAAAATATATATACTAAACCAGGCATAACGGTGCGGGTTGAACCATTTATAGAACTTATTGGTAAACATATCCCCCATCATTAAAGCGACTACCAGGGCTACCAGGATACCGGTCAAAAGATGCTGCCAGTCCAGGCTAAAAGAAAGCAGCGACCAGATTATCAAGGAAATCAAAAATGTGATTATCCGAGAACGCATATTTTTAAGCCCCTAATATTAATTTCGCGTAATTAGTGCCTTCCAGCAATACTTCGCTAGCCGGCCTAATCACCGATTCGACAAAAGGCATAAAGAATAACCCTACGCCAATACATAATACTGCTAAAAATAGCATAGCCAAAAGCATAAAAAGGGGAACCTCCCTAATCCCGGAAACTATCTCTTGGGATTTCTGGATAAAAGCGTACTTTTGTACCTTTAAAAACGAGGCCAAGGTAACCATGGCAACGAATATACACACCAATGCTCCGATAATGTTGCCGGCCTCAAAAGCAGCAATAATAATGATCAACTTGCTCCAGAAGCCGCATAACGGCGGGATCCCCGCGATAGATAAAGATGCGACTAAAGAAGTGGCGCTGGTCACCGGCATCTCGGAAGATACCCCTTTTAACTGATCCAGGCGCCGGGTACCAGTGGCAAATTCCACCGCTCCGGAATTTAAAAAAAGCAGAGATTTAAATAAGGAGTGGTTAAAAAGATGGAACAGCCCCCCGATTATTCCTAAAGGAGTTCCCAGTCCTATACCAAAGATAACATAGCCGACCTGACTTATAGAGTGATAAGCCAACAGGCGTTTAAAATCCCATTGCCCAATAGCTAATAACACCCCTACGCTCATCGAGATGATCCCCAGCCAAACTAATATCGAAGATGCTATAACGCTAATGCCGATAATATTAAATAAAACGCGCAGCAAGGCGTATATACCCATAGTTTTGATTACTACCCCGGAAAGCATAGCGGACATGGGAGCCGGTGCTGCCGGATGAGCGTCCGGAAGCCAGGCATGAAAAGGAACTAACCCGGATTTCAAGGCAAAGCCCATGATAAATAAGGCCAGGCAGTATAAGATAAGATCCCTGGATGGGGAGTTAGTTAAAGAAGAACTGATATCTGCCATATTTAACGTAGAAACGCTGCCTAATAACAAGCCGATAGCAAGAAGGATCAATAAGGAGGCAACGCTGCCGAGTACCAGATATTTAAAAGCTGCCTCTAATTCTTCGGCCTCAGTGCCGAAAGCAACCAAAGAATAGCTGGCGATTGAAGTAATCTCTAAGAAAACAAAAAGGTTAAATAAATCGCCGCTGATCACCATGCCGTTTAAGCCGGCTAATAATAAACTAAATAGTGTATAGTAAAGCACGGGTGAAGTAAACTTTTTGATATAGTCAATCGAATACACCAAAGACGCCACGCCAATTATATTTACCACCAATAGCATCAGCACGGTCAGACCGTCTAAAACCATACAGATACCAAAAGGCGCAGGCCAACCGCCCAAGGAATAAATCTTCGGGCCGCTCTTTAACCAAAAGATGCTGTTTATAGAGCAAAATAAAAGCAAAAGGGCGCACGAATTAGCTAATAGCTGGGCTAACCCCTGGCGCAACTTCCCGGCTATAGGTATTAAAAAGGCACAACCCAAAGGTATGATCACAAAAATAGGCAGCATTATTCTATCCTTTTAATCTGCGAATTTCATCTATATCAAACGTCTTATATTTTTCGTATAAGCGCACAACAATCGCTACCATCAGGGCGGTTACCCCTAGGCCGATGACAATAGAAGTTAAAATAAGCGCCTGGGGTAAAGGGTCGACAAAATTAGCGATCACCCTGGTTTTATCCAATATCGGAGCCTCACCTCCATTACGGTAACCCAAGAGGATGAAGAATAAATTAACCGCGTATTCGGCGATCCCCAAGCCGACAATCTTTTTCACCAGGTTCTTCTTAACCAAAAGGCAATATATGCCTATTGCAAACAATATGAAACATAGAATATACAAGATCATCTCTTCTTAGGCTCCTGCGTGTTATCGCCAGCCGGCATCCTGAATATTGCCATAGCGATGAATATGCTGAACAATCCCGCGCCTACTTTCAAAAAGATAGCGATATTATAAAGAATAATGGCCCCGGAACTAAAAAGGCGGAAAGGTTCCCCCTTAGGCAGGATATTCAGAAAGAAATACCCTCCTAATAAACCCAACAGGGCAACCCCCCAAAACATTAAACCGCCTATAGATTCAATAATAGAAGCGATGGATTCGTTTAATTTATTCATCGCCTCATCCTTACCAAAAGCAAGCACCAGGTGGATAAAAGAAAGCGCTATAATCACCCCGCCGGCAAACCCCCCTCCGGGAGTAAGATGGCCGTGCAGGACAATATAAACTCCAAAAAGGAATATCAGGCTCACCGTGATCCTAGTGATGCGCTTGACGATTAATGACATGCCATTTTCTTCTTTCATCTCTTCCTTCCTGATAACCTTAAAACACTAATCACCCCGATTACCGAAGTAAACAGGATAGTAGCTTCACCCAAAGTGTCATAACCCCGGAAATCTAAGATAATCGCCGAAACAATATTGGTCGCCCCTGTCTTCTTCAGCGCCTGTTCGGCATATTGGCCGCCCATCTTCATAATCGGATTACCGAAATCGGGAAGTTGCCTAATTGCCAAGTAACTAAAGCGGATAAAGAGCGCTACAAAAATAATCGCAAAACAAAAATATGCCAGATGCATTATCTTCTTCTGGAGAGAAACAGCCTGTGCTAAAGGTTTATTAACCTCTATTGTTGCCCTGATCAGGATAATCAATGATAATATTTCAACCACTAATTGCGTAATAGCCAAATCCGGAGCCCTCAAGAGAAGAAATTCCAGGGTCAGGCCTATTCCTACGGCACCCAAAGCAATAATACTAGAGAGCAGGTCATCGATCTCCATAGCCACTACTGCGCCGATAATCATTAAAATCAATATTATACTTAATTCGATCATCTTATTTCGCCATTAAAATAAAAAGAATGGCTATCAAGCCGGTTAAGCTCCAGGCCAGGTAAAAATCCAATCTTCCCGTATGCGCGCGCCTAAATAGCCAACTTGTACCTAGAATAAGGTAACCGGTTAAATTAGTCAAGGTATATATCAGCCTATCTATGAAAATAAATATAATATAGGAAAATATATTCAATATGCCGTTTAAGATATTATAAAGGTCTAAAGATTCCGACCTTATTAATCGATAAAGTCGGTTTATGCCCGGGGCTTCCTGGACAGTCTTATAAAAACCTGTAGCCGGAAAACCGGTCAGAGGCGAAGGCTCCTCGCCTCCGCTAAAAAAGCGGTCTGGCCTTAGTTTTTTACTACGGGTGGAATTCCAGAAGATCAAACCCAAAAGCAAACCCGAAAAAAGCAACAAAAACGCAAATTGGCTATCCCAGGTGCCGATCTGGACTATCCTTTCCGGCAACCATGGCTCAATAAAATCCTTTAAGAATATATTGGGAAATATTCCCAATAAAATACATAGGCCTGCCAGGACCAATAGCGGTACTTTCATGCTCCAGGATACCTCTTTTACCGCAGACTTATCCTGGCTATTATCCTGGCCTAAAAATATGGCGTGGATAAATTTTACAAAACTAGCTAAAGTAAGGGCGCTACCGAACATCGCCGCGACCAAGGCAAAAATATAGATCAGCCGTAAAACCTGATTTGAGGTATTAAATAAACCGATGATCCCCCCTTGATAAAGTAACCATTTAGAGGCAAAACCATTAAAGAGCGGGACCCCGGAGATAGACAAAGAAAAAACCAGGCCAGCGGCAAAAGTCAAAGGCATATAAGTGATTAACCCTCCGAGTTTGTCTAGTTCGAATGTCTTTTTTTGCTGCCCCACTGCGCCGCCAGTAAAAAACAATCCGGTCTTATAAATGGCATTGTTGAGCATATGGAATATCCCTCCGGCAATTCCTACTACTGTGCCAGTGCCGAATCCCAAAACCATATAACCTACCTGACTGATGGCGTGAAAAGAAAGCAATTGCCTTAAATCGTGCTGGATGAGCGCAAGCATCACAGCGAAAATAATAGTCAGGCTGCCGATGATCAGCAATAATCCCAGGACCAGATCGTTCATTACGAAGAAATCTACGCAAATCCTGGATAATAGATAAATACCCAACAACTTGTCTAAAGATGCCGGTAGGATAGCCATTACCGGTATCGGTGCGCTTTCTGCGGCATCCGGTATCCAGGTGTGAAACGGCCCGCATCCAGCCTTAGCCAAAGCCCCTACTAACATAAAGCTAAAGGATGCCCAGAGCAAGGGCCGGTCTAACACCACCTTCATTCCCTGAGGCATCAGTGTACTTGCCGTAGCGGCAATATACAGAGATATGCCGGCCATTAAAGAGAAATCTGCCAAGCCGATAATCGTCAGGGCTTTTTTTGCGCTGCGAGCACAACCCAGGCTTAATAAAGCGTAAAGCAGGGCCAGATTCGTACCCCAGGCAAACATAAGCAGGATAAAATCCCCGGCTAATAAAGCCAAATTAGAAAAAGCAATTAACCAGAGTAAATATGAACAATAGGTCTTGACTTTAGCTATATTATCCCTGGAATAAAGGCTGGTTAAGAAGGCAAAAAGATTGACAAAGAGCAGAATTACTTTAGAAAACTTATTTAAAGCGAATAATAAATTATAATCCCCGATCAAATTAATAGTTAAATCCGCCGGCGGTCTGCTAAAAATAAAAATAGAATAACCTAAGCTCAGGAAAAAGACCCAAGCAGTAAGGTGAATCCTGATCTTTTCCTCCTTTATCAATAAGAAAAGGAAGCCGCTTATTATCGGCAAGAGACTAAAGAAAAATAAACTTATAGCCATCACTAAATAATAGAGGTTAAAAGGTTAAAGGGTATTTTAATCCCCAGGCCGCAAGCCAATGATAATACCCCCAGCGCTAAAACTACATAAAGCATCCAGGAACTCTTCTCTTCTCTAACTACTATCTGCCCCTGGCCTAAAAAGACCTTATCGAATAAACGCATTAAATAAAAAAGCGTAAGCAGCGCCCCGATAACTGCCAGGATTCCCGCCCAGAAATATCTAGCCTGGAAAGCCAGAAGGATAGTCATAAATTTCGGCCAAAAACCCAAGAAAGGAGGTATGCCGATTATGGAGAAAGCGCATAAAATATAGGCCAGAGCAGCGTAAGGCATGGTTTTCAATAACCCGCCCAAACGGTTTATGTCTTTGGTGCCGGTCTTATGTTCGATAATACCTGCGCATAAAAAGAGCCCTGCCTTAGCCAGGCTGTGCGCCAGGATATAGACGAGGGCTACCTTAAAGGAAACCGCGGTATTTAAGGCAAGCGCCAAAATAATATAACCTAACTGACTTATAGTTGAATAAGCCAGTATCCTCTTCATGTTATTCTCTACTAAAGCGCAACAGCCGCCAACGATGATAGTAATAACGCTGATAAAGATAACTGAATTTAAAAAGAGCGGGGAGGCTAAAAAAGTAAGGCTAAATAGCCTGGCAAATGCATAGACCCCGATTTTAACTAATACCGCGGCGTGCAAAAGCGCAGTTACCGGAGTAGGCGCTACGCCGGCATCCGCCAGCCAGGTCTGTAAGGGTAGCTGGGCTGATTTGGAAATGATCCCGGCGAATAACAAGAATGCTATTAGATTAATCAGTGGTTTATCTTTTAGTATCGCTATTTCCAGCGTGCCATAATTTAGGTAAACCAATACAATACCGATAAGCATCAGCGACGCCCCGAAAAAAGTAACCAAAAATGCCCTATCGGCGGCTTTGACATCCTTATCCCGGCGATAAAAAGCAATCAGGCGCCATGAACAAACAGAAGTCATCTCCCAGAAACAAAACATCAACATTAAATTAGCGGCAAAAATAAACCCAAGCATTGATCCGACAAACAAAAGCATCCAGAAATAAAACTCATCCTGTTGCGCTTGCTGGCGCATATATTCCAGGGAATAAAAAGAAATCAATAAAGCCACAAAAGACGAGACGGCCGCCATAAAAACGCCTAAACCATCGCAGATAAAGGAAAGGCTGAACCAATTAGTCAAATAATACAAAAAGTATAACTCTTTGTATTTAGCTACTTGATTAAGGCAGCTCAGGCTGAACAAAAAAGTCAAGCCTAATATAACCACGGAAAGATTAGGCTTATATCTTTTCGGTAAAAATGCGCTAAGGAGCGCGCCGAAAAAAGGTAAGGATATAGCGATAAATAGCGAACTGATCATTTAATCTTCAGTAAGTTTCTTACTATCTTCTTAGTATGGTAATAGACCGCAGCGGTAAAATCCAGCATATTCAAAAACATATTGCAGGCAAAAGGGCTGCATAACCCATCGACCAGCCTTTGATTATGCCTGCTGCGGTATTCATCAACCAGGCTATCAATATGTTCCTGGCCTTTTAAGACACCCTGCAAAAGACAAAGATTATCCTTTTCCAGAGCCAATACTACCTCTTCTAATGCTTGTTCGGTCTTGCGGTACAACTCGCCGTATTCCTGGACTGCGGCGTCGCTAAAAAGCAGTTTCTCCTGGATCTTGATTTCTATCCGCTCTAATATATCCTTACAATAATCCCCGATCAGCTCCAAATCAGCCACCACATCCGTATAGATAGCGATATCTGCCTTATCTTCTTTCCCCAGTTTAGGATCCCGGCTTAATGCGACTAAACCAGAAGTTAATTCTTTTTCTGAGTCATTTAATTTACTTTCTTCTTTTAATGCCTCGGATAACAGATCCAGATCATGCTCCATAAACGCCTGGTAAGTAAACTGCCACATCTTTAAGGCAATTTTAGCCATCGCGGCAATCTTTATTTTAAGGTTATTTAGATTTTCCATAATAAGACTCCTCGTAATTTCCTGGTTTTTTCCTGAGATAACTTGATTAAATCCCAGCCATTCATTATTTTATGATTATCGGGTCTATTGATTACGGTCACCCGTTCGGTGCAACAATAACAAGGATCAACCGCAGCCAGCGTTATCGTAGCATCGGAGATAGTACCCCCTACTGCCGCCACTTTATTCGAGGCCACATTCATATAGCTGGGAGCGCGTATCTTATGCCTTACCGGCCGATTAGTCCCGTCGCTTTTAACATAGTGGAAACATTCCCCCCGGGGGGCCTCTACGCGGCCGATTCCTTCTCCTGGGGGTATATCCTTGATATTAGCATCTATCGCACCGGCAGGCATCTTATCCAGACACTTCCGGATGATGCGCACTGATTCATAGAGCTCCATGATGCGCACGATAGTTTTAGCGAAAATATCCCCTTCTTTCTCTATAATCACATTCCAATCTAGGCGATCATATGCGCCGTAAGGATCATCTCGGCGCACGTCTATATTCAAGCCTGATGCCCGGGCAGTAGGACCAACCACGCACCAATCAACAGCCTGTTTTTTCGTCAGGATACCGATGCCCTTTAACCTGGCCTGGATTACCGGGTCATCCATTACCGCGCCTTTGAACATATCTACAGCCGGAACCAGCTCGTCAAGGAGTTTCTTGATTACAGGCAAGTCCTCCTCTTTTATATCCCGTCGTATACCTCCCACCTTAAACATGGCATAATTATTCCGGTTACCGGTAATCATCTCGAAACAATCCAGGACCGGCTCGCGATATCTCCAGGCCCACATCCAGACAGTATTATAGCCGATGAAATGCCCGGCTAAACCCAACCATAATAAATGGCTGTGTATTCTCTCTAGTTCATTGACAATCGTGCGGATATAGAGTGCCCTCTCAGGCACGATACGCGATTCTCCACCTAAGATATCCTCCACTGCTAAAACATAGGCGTAAGGGTGACTAGAAGAACAAATTCCGCAAATCCGCTCCACTAAAAATGGTATTTGGTCAAAATGTTTTCCCTCAGCCAACTTTTCAATCCCCCGGTGGTTGTAACCAATAATAATATCTATATCCACCACCTTCTCCCCTTCAACGTAAAGCTGGAAGAACTCCGGTTCTTCCTGTAGAGGGTGATAAGGGCCTATCGGAACAATAACCCTATGACTCATGATTACTCCTTAATGGATACTTACCCTCTGGCCAATCATCTGCCAGAAGCAATCTCTTCAGGTTAGGATGATTCTTGAAATTAATCCCCAGCATCTCCCAAATTTCACGCTCAATCCATTCTGCGCCTGCAAATAAAGGGGTAAGCGAATCTATTACGGGATTTTTCTTATCATTAATAAGCACGCGCAGGGAATAAAATTCGCCGGCTTGATCAAAACTAAAATGGTAAAGAATTTCGAATCCCGAAGGCGTATCTACCCCTGAGGCCGTAGAGAACCTTAAACCTATCTCCTTAAATAATATTTCGACTACCCCGTAAATATCTTCCTTGTTAATGCCAAGATATATTCTTCTGGCAGAAACCTCTTTCCAATCCTTGATTTTACCGGCTAATCTCTCTTTAATCTTATCCTTGGTCTGCATATTCTACTTTTTACTCCTTATCTTAGTCAATAGTTTAACAATGCCGGAAATTATCGCCTCTGGCTTAGGGGGACAACCTGGTATATACACGTCTACGGGAAGAATCTTATCTAAGGGTTCGCATACATTATAACTATCTCTAAACATATGTTGAGAACAGGCGCAGATGCCGCAGGCAACTATTAAACAAGGCTTAGGTGCCTGGGCGTATATCTTTTTCATCCGCGGAACAGATTTCCTATTCATCGCTCCGGTAATTAAAATTACGTCTGCATGCCTTACCGAACCGATAAGCTGGATCCCAAATCTCTCTACGTCAAAACGGGGAGTAAAACAATCTAGGGTTTCGATATCGCAGTTATTACAAGAGCCTGCGCTCAGATGAAAAACCCAGATAGATTTTGTTAACGCCTTGAGCCTTAAGTCCATCCTATATCCCGCATATAGCTAATATAACCGCTGTAACCGCCGCCCAGGTAACCGGCCCCCAGAAAAATCGCAACGCCTGGTCGATGCGTAAACGAGGGTTAGTGTTCTTGACTAAAATGATAACCACTAATAAAACTACGTATTTACCAACCAAGGCTAATGGGGTTAAACCTTGTCCCCAAAATAAAACAATCAGGAATAAAGGCAAGGTATAAAATAGCATAGCTTTAGTCAATTTAAATATCGCCAGCGGCAAACCAGAATATTCAATTAAAACGCCACCCATCAGCTCTTGTTCGGCTTCCGAGGCATCGAAAGGCACTAAACAGAGTTTAGCCTGCATACAAAGTATACTTACCAAAAAAGCCAATATCCCCGAACAAGAGACCAAATGAGAGCCAAAATTCGCCTGATGATTCAAAACAGAACCTAGCTGAATAACGCCTCCGCATTTGATAATTACGGTTATGATTGATAAAATAAATGGCAGTTCGTATGCCAAGACTAACTTCATCTCCCGGGAAGCGCCTACAGAAGCCAGAGGGCTACGCGAAACAGAGGCACCGATAATTGTGGCAACTGCCGGAATGGTCAGAAGATAGAGCACAACGATGATATCGCCGTTAAAACTGCCTATTGACGACTGCAGGAGATTACCTAAAATTGTAGCCACTAAAGTCACGCTCAACAATCCTAAATAAGGGGATAACAGGAAAGTCCATTTACCACTTTCCGGTATAATAATTTCTTTACCTAATAATTTAACTATATCGGTAAAATTCTGGTGCCAGGGCGGGCCGACTCGCCATTGCAGGCGGGCAGTAACCTTGCGATCTACCCAGCCAGCAAGCAATCCGACAGAAACGCTGAATAAAAACCCGGGAAATATAAAATAGCTAACCAATAGGCTCATTTCTTTTTTAATTGGATATCTTCCTTAGACCAACGCAAAGTACGCACTGCTAATTTCTCGCCTACAAAGTAGATATTCTGCTCTAAATTCTCTTCTACTTCCTTAATCTCTATTGCTTTTTCCGGACAGCTAGTTATGCATACGGGCAGCTTACCGGATTTTCCGATACAATAATCACAATGCGAATCCAGATAAGCTATGAAATCAGGTAAAATAACCCCAAAAGGGCATGCTAAAGTACAAGACTTACAATTTGTGCAGCGCATCTTATAACGCTTGAGGTGGCCGTCTGCAGCGCGCTCAAGGGCCTGGTGATAACAGGAGTTTACGCAGGGGGCTTGTTCGCAATGACGGCAGAGGGTAGCAAAGGTAGCATATTCCCGTAAAGAGGTAACACCGTTATTCTGCGAGTGGTAAAAATAATCGCAAACTGCTTTACACTCCGCGCATCTGCTACAGATTTCTAAATCAATAAATAATCGTTTCATCACTAAATTAATGATAGGGTGTATGGTAAGCAGTTAGAACATTACCCTACATACTACATACTGCCTACTACCTACTAGCTTAATCCCAGATATCATGTATATCTTTTAAGGCCGCGTAAGTAAAAACCGGGCCGTCCTTACAGGTATAATATTTGCCGATGCGGCAGTGGCCGCATTTACCTAATCCACAGGACATGTTTTTCTCCATGGAAAGATAAATATCCTGCGGCTTAAATCCTAAATCCAGTATTTTTAGCGTCACAAACTTCATCATAATCGGCGGGCCGCAAACAATGGCTACCGCCTTATTTAAATCTATTGGCAGGTCCTTAAGCGTAGTAGTTACCAAGCCGACGTTTCCTGGCCAGGAAGGATCCCCTACATCAACAGTAATGAGGATATCTGTTTTTTTTCTCCTGGCCCATTCCGGCAAGGAATCTTTATAAACAATATCCGCGGAAGTCCGCGCGCCATAACGCAGGATAACCTTATTAAACCTATCGATCCGGGCAAACAGGCTAAATAGCAATGACCTAAGCGGCGCCAAGCCTACCCCGCCTCCGATAATCAGGATATCTTTACCCGCAAACTCATCCAGAGGATAACCGCGTCCATAGGGCCCGCGGATGCCTACGGAGATCCCTTTGTTTAACCCATGCAATAACGAAGTAACCCTGCCTGCTTTCATGATCGTCACTTCTAATCTATCTTTAACATTGGGATCCGAGGAAGGGGTAAAGGGCGCCTCACCTATTCCCGGCAAGGTCAGTTCGATAAACTGGCCGGTTTTAAATTCAAAATTAGCCTTGGGCCTAAAGACAAAGGTTTTAATCGCAGAGGTCTCTACGATAATATCCTCAAGTGTCGCCTCAAGCGGCTGATAGATGTTTTTCATGGATTAGCTTTGCAGTTTTTTAGCTAAGTCTTTAAGCACTTCCCTGATATCGATTTTGCCCGGGCAGACCTCAATGCATCTTCCGCAACCACAACAAGCCGGCATACCTAAATTATCGATAAAGAAATCAAACTTCTTCGTATACCTGAACCTTAATCTTTGAGTTCTGCTCTTTAAAGGATTGGCCCCTCCGGCTACGCGGGCGTAATTAGCATAAAGACAGGCATCCCAAAGCCTGAGTTTAGTATTCTGCTTTTCTTCCTTTTTATCCGCCAATAAGAAACAATGACAGGTATCGCAGATAAAATTGCATCCGCCGCACTCTACGCAGGTAAGCATAAACTGCTTCCAGGTATCCAAATTATAGCCATCCCTGACTAATTTTTGGACTATATCCTTGGAAACCAAATCTTGCGGCAAGAGATGCCTTCTTAACCGATCAATCAGATTACCCCTTTTGATCTGCCGCGCCGCTAATTGAGTTTCCTTGACCGGAAGGAAATACCCTGGATATTTCCCGATCAGCTCTTCCCCCTTGTTAGAGCCTACCTCGACTATATAGCCGTCATTTAAAGGGGAGAGGTTCAAATCAAAACCTGCCTCAGGGTATGGCTGGATCTCCCAGGCCAGACAGTGGCAAACCGCCTTAAAATCAGTGCAATCACTGGAGATCAGGATCGTATTTTCTCTCTTCAAGCGATAGGAAGTATCGACCTCGACCCCCTCCAAAAAAACAAAATCCTGAATCTTATGGCCGATAAGATCGCAATTTTTAACTCCGAAAATAATTGTTTTGGGTGTTTCGGTTAGAGCCAAACCGGGATTGAAATATTCGGCTACTTTCTCTAAGGCAGGAGTGAAAAAAGATTTCAGCGGCTCTACCAGCCGGTAAGGATTAAATATAAAAGTTGCGTCACCACAGACACTCTGGTAGAAGTAATCAACTTCCTGGCCTGCGGGGTCTTTTACTAAAGGAGCAAATACCCTGTAATTGTCCTTAAGTGTCTGAAAAAAAAGACTGAATTGCGCAGTTTCAATATAGTATATTTTAAACATACCTGGGGAAAAAATTGTTAGGCAGGGTTTCTATTTGTGACAACTCTTCACAAAGTATCCCTAAAATATGAAATAAGATAGCATAATTAATTCTCTTTGTCTATATAAATTTTATGGTTAAATGTAAATCTCACAGATATGGGTAATGGTTTTTGATTCTAAACGGGTGGCTTGGGTATAGTTAGACAACCTCCATAGTCGAAGGAGGCTTGGAAGCGATATTATAGGTAACGCTTACCACGCCAGGGGCCTCGGTAGTTATCCTGTTCGCCAGCCTTTCTAAAACATCGTAAGCTATCCTGGTAGGTTTAGCCAGGCGAGCATCGATACTATCCCATGACCTGATTTCAATCTGGAAGCCGAACTCTCTTTTTCCCTGACGCATCCCGGTGACCCGATCCTCATGCAATATAGCCATATACTGGAAAGCCTTACTCTGCGCTAACTCCTCCTCGGTGATAACGGTAGCTAATCTTACCAGTTTAATTTTCTCCGGAGTTACTGCGCCAATAACCCTGGCTGCCAGGGCTGGCCCCGGAAAGGGCATGCGATTATAATTAGACTCAGGCAAGCCCAAGGCTTCGGCGACTTTTCTCACCCCGTCTTTACGTAGCTCTACTAATGGTTCGATGATTTTATAGCCGAAGGCCTCCTGAGGATCTATACCTAGCTGCTCAAAAACATTATGCTGTCTTTTGATCCCAGCTACGGTCTCGTCAATATCGGTCAGGATTGTCCCTTGCAGAAGATACTTCGCCTTGCTCTTTGTGACTAAATCAGCGAAAACATTTTTGTAAAACGTCTGGGTAATTGCCTCCCTCTTTTCTTCCGGGTCGGTTATGCCTTTGAGTGCTGAAAAAAATTGCTCTTGGGCATCTACTATCTCGACCGTTACCCCCAATCCTTTAAATAAACTCACAATCTGCTGTGGTTCGTCCTGGCGCATCAAGCCGTTATTGATAAAATAGGTTTTTAGTCTTTTGCCTATGGCCTTATAGCCGAGCATGGTCACCGCCGAGGAATCCACTCCTCCGGATAAAGCGTTAATTGCCAGGCCGCTGCCGACAGCTGAAGCGATCTCCCTGGTTTTCTCTGCAATAAATTCCTTAGCATTTAATTCCGCTGCTTTGATTTCTTTGGTTTGCATATCTTGCTCCTTTTAAAAACCCGGTTATAAATACTGCTCTACCTGAATCAGGCTGCCTGTGGCGATAATTTCCGTCTTACCGTATCGCTGACTAACTTTCCGTCTGCTCTGCCGGCAACCTTAAGGTTAACCTCCTTCATCACTTTCCCCATATCTTTTAAGCCCTGAGCTCCGCTTGAAGTAATAGCTTGATCAACCAGGCTCTCCAGCTCTTTGGAAGAAAGCTCCTGGGGTAAGTACGGCTTTAAGACTTCCAATTCCCTGGCTTCTTTTTCGGCAAGATCCTGCCGGTTACCCTGCTTAAATTGCTCGATAGAATCTTGCCTCTGTTTAATCTGTTTTCTGATCACGGAAATACAATCGCTATCCTCAAGGTTTTTTCTCTTTTTAGCAATAGCCACGTTAATCATCTCTGCGCGCAAAAAATTTAAAACCGAACTCTTTAAGGCATCTTTATTTTTCATTGCCTCCTTGTAATCAAGAAGTATTTTTTCCTCTAACATCGCTAACCCCCTTTTTATCTTTACGGACGATTATCTAACTGATAATTAATTCTTAGAATAAAACGTACTTCCTAAACCTTCTTAACCTATCAAACAGATCCTTGCGCTTAAGGCAGTTGGTTCTACCTACCCCAAAATCTTCTACATTAAAAGATGCGGCGATTGTGCCATAGGCGATTGCCTTTTTGATAGTCGTTTCGCTTATTTTACTTGCCCTGACCAGATAACCCATCAGGCCGCCGGCAAAGGTATCCCCTGCGCCCGTAGGGTCAATCACTTTATCCGTAGGATAAGCCGGCAGACAGAAGATCTGTTTTCGATCATAAAATACTACTCCGTGTTCCCCTTTTTTAATTAAAACCATCCTGGGGCCCAAAGAGTGAAGATAGCTAGCTGCCTTGATCAAATTACGTTCGCCGGAAAGATCGCGCGCCTCATGCTCATTGGCAACATAAATATCAACTTCTTTCAGAAGACGCATTAATGAATTCCGCTTGTTCAGTATCCAGTAATCCATACTGTCTAAACCCACTAACGAGGGAGAATGGATCTTCTTTAAAAAATACCTTTGGATATCCGGGTCAATATTAGCCAAAAATACATTTTTGATCTTCCTTTGCTTTTGGGAAATTATTGGTTTAAAATCTGCAAGTACACCCAGCTCCGTCTTCAGGGTGACGGCAGCATTTAAATCCCCCCTATATTCTCCCGTCCATTTGAATGTCTCGCCAGCAGTCTTAATCAGCGAGGTTAAAACTATCCCTTTTTTTTGCAGAAAAGTAATGCATCTTGCCGGAAAATCCCTGCCGATGACTGCCACCAGATGAACCTTGGTAAAAATCCGCGCTGCCATGGCAAAATGCACAGCTGAGCCACCCAGCATCTGAGTTCTTCTACCGAAGGGGGTCTTGACCGTATCAAGGGCTACCGTTCCTAAGACTATAATGCTCATTTTACGAATAAAAATATAGTTAAGGCGATAAAAATACAATAATAACCAAAATAGTAAAACTTATTCTGGCGTAAAAACAGCCTCAATACCCACAACGAAAGAAGCCCTGCTAAAAAACTGGCCAGAAAACCAACAGCTAAATCCGTTAAGTTCAATTGTAAGGCGCAACCGATCTCTTTGGCTTCTAATAAAGTTGCGCCAAAGATTGCCGGCAAAGAAGCCAGGAAAGAAAAACGAAAGCTGACCTCCCTGTCGAGTTTTCTGAATAAAAGCGTAGATACGGTAATCCCCGACCGCGAGATCCCCGGAATAATCGCCATCCCTTGAGTAAAACCTAAAGCCAGCGCATCTTTAAAATTTACTTCCTCTCTTTGGCCATGCTTAAATTTCTTAGTCAAAATCAAAATAATACCCGTGAATATTAAGGCTATAGCCACCGATTTTACGGAAGAGAAAAGTGATTCAAAAAAGTCCTTACCTCCTATGCCGATGATCCCGGTAATTACACTTACGACGATAATCAGGGATAATGACTTGATATCGCGCAATAACCTGATTATATCTTTGAAGAAAAAAACGACCAGAGAAAGCCCTGTCCCCAGATGTAAAACTACAGGTACCGCTATTATATTCCCATTAATCCCCAGGAGCTTCTGCATAACCACCAGATGCCCGGAGCTGCTTACGGGCAGAAATTCGGTTACCCCTTGAATAACTCCCAGCAAAATATATTTAAGCATCATTTGATTATTTGTGTGTATTTAAGAAATCTTTTAATTTTTCAGGTAAACCTATATATAAACAAATGGGTTTCCGGGTTAGCGGATGATTAAATTCCAAAGACTGAGCGTGCAGGCACAATCTCTTGGCTTTAAGCTTATAGTCGCGCCGGAAGGCATACTTTGTCTCTCCTACCAGAGGATGCCCGATCTGCTTAAAGTGTATCCTGATCTGATTGGTGCGGCCGGTCAGAGGAGTCACCTCGACGATATCAAAATCTCCTCTTCTTTGCATAACTTTATAGCGTGTAACAGCTACCTTTCCTTCGATAGGGAACTTTATTTCCCCTCCTCCCCTCACCAGCGAACCTTGAACAAAGGCGGTGTATTTCTTTCTTACCTGTCTAAGCCTAAAGGTATCCATCATTTTTTTCTGGACCGCTTTTCCTTTGGCATAGATTACCAAGCCGGAGGTTTCCCGGTCCAGGCGATGACAGGGATGCAGGCGGTAACTTGAGCCGTTGACTTTTAGTTCGTCATTTAAGATACTGGTCAGTGTACGCGACTCTCTTTTCGGCGTAGGTATTGTCAGCAACCCTGCGGGCTTATCTAATATAAGTAAGTATTCATCCTCATAAACTATCGGGATGTTCATTATCTTAAATTATCCTCAGCATCATATCGATTGCGTTTTTGGCACGCCGTCGGATATCTTCGCTCACCCGCACCTCTTCCTTAAGCTCTTCCAGCGCCCAAAGAATCTTCTCCTGGGTAGTCCTTTTCATATTTGGGCAAACTGCTGCCTCCGAAGCAGGATAAAACTCTTTTTCCGGGTTATCTTTCTTCAGCCGGTAGATCAACCCAACCTCTGTACCGACGATTATTTCTTTGGCATCGCTCTCCTGGGCAAACTTGGCCATCTGGCTGGTAGAAAGCACTGCATCGGCTAAGGCTGCTACCGATGGCAGGCATTCAGGATGTACCATGACTTTGGCCTGCGGATGGAATTTTTGCTCTCGTTTAATATCCTCAGGCAGAATTTTTATGTGCGTAGGGCAGAATCCATTCCAAGAGATAAGTTTTTTGGCGGTTTTGCGGGAAACAAAATCCGCCAGGTATTTATCCGGGACAAAGATAATCTCTTCTTTATCTTTCAAGGCATTAATTATCGCTACGGCGTTGGTGGAGGTGCAGCAAATATCCAATTCTGCCTTGACCTCTGCCGAAGTATTCACATATCCTACTACCGTGGCCCCGGGGTGTTCCTTTTTTAACTTCCTCAATTGGGCTGCCGTAATCATATTAGCCATAGGGCATCCGGCATTAATATCCGGGACAATCACTTTCTTCTTGGGGCATAGTATGGAGGCTGTCTCGGCCATAAAATGCACGCCGCAGAAAACAATTACCTCGGCCTCGGTATTGGCGGCAATCCGGCTCAACTCTAAAGAATCGCCTCTAAAATCCGCAACATCCTGGACTTCCGGAAGTTGATAATTATGCGCGAGGATAATTGCCTGGCGTTTCTTTTTTAGTTCATTAATCTTTACTTCTATTTCGGGAAAAAATTTTTTTCTCATCTTAATTTAGCACTCGCTCAATAATGCCTCCTCCTAATACCCGATCGTCCGCATCGTAAAATACCGCGGATTGGCCAGCAGTTATGGCAAACTGGGGGTTTTTAAACCTAACTTTCATCTTGGTCCCAAGAGGTATCACTATCGCTTGGGCCTCTTTGTGATTATACCTTATCTTGACCTTAGCCGCAAACTCCTTTTTAGGGGCAGCTGATATAAAATGCGGCTCTTTCGCCAGAAATTCCCTGGCCAAAACTTCCTCTTTGTTGCCGATGGTAATCTGGTTTTTCTTAGCGTCTATCCTGGTGATATAAACCGGATAACCCATTGCAATACCTAAACCCTGGCGCTGGCCAATAGTATAGAAAGCAACTCCTTTATGTTCTCCTAATACCTCGCCTTGCTGATCGACTATAGGCCCGGGCCTGACGCATATGCCCATCTGATTTTTTAAAAATTCCCGGTAGCCCATATCGGGGATAAAGCAAATCTCCTGGCTGGCTAATTTATCGGCAATCGTCAGCCCAAATCCCCTGGCCATCTTTCTGACTGCATCCTTGGTATATTCCCCTAAAGGAAAAATCGTATATCTTAGCTGCCTTTGATTTAAACGATATAAAAAATATGATTGGTCCTTTTTCAAGTCCTTGGCCTTTTTTAACCTGTATCCTGCGTCGGCCTTAACGATCCGGCAATAATGTCCGGTAGCTAAAAACCGCGCATCCAAAGAAAGGGCTTTTTCTAATAGGCTCCCGAATTTAAGATACTGATTGCATCTTACGCAGGGATTAGGGGTACGTCCGGCCAGATACTGGCGGCAAAAATCCTGGATTACAATTTTAGATAAATCCTTCTGCATATTTAAAACGTAGTGCTTAATACCCAGTTTGTGGGCTACCCTGCGGGCATCTTCAATACCCTGCAGGCTGCAGCAATTCGGTCTTCTGCTTTTAGAATCAGGCAGGTTAAAGCACATGGTTAAACCGATTACTTCATAGCCTTTTTTCTTCAATAAGGCTGCGGCTACCGCAGAATCCACTCCGCCGCTCATCGCTACTACGATGCGCTCTCTCATCCCCAGGATACCTTTTTAAGATACCTCTGCTTCTAATTTACTGATTAGATCATCTGCCTCACGGAGGATAGAAGCAGGGAGCAACTTAGAAATTTCCACATCCTGCTTTAACGATTTCAGGACGGAAATTATCCTCTTTACCTTGGTAAATTTTTTCTTCTCCCAGGCCTCTAGCGGTTGCAACTGTTGCCTCTGACGGATCAGGTTAGTAAGGTCTTTTTTGACCTGTCGGGCATCTTTGCCTTTTTGGAAAATCTCTTTTTTAAGGCTATCATAATCCTGATTATCCAGTTCTTTTTTACTTTTTGCCAGCCGCAACAGGTCTACTGATTCATAGCTCGGCACTAGCGAAACCTCAGCCGAATTAACATAATCCGCACGCAAATACTGCGGCTCTTCTTTTTCCAGGAAGTAATACGATTTCAAGAGCTTCATCGCCGTCTGCTTGCGTATACCGATTTCTTTAGCGGTATAGGTATCAAACGTAGCATAACCCCATTCCTTAAACATTTTATCCTTGTATACCGCATAAAGCGCGCGGCCTAGCTCGATCCAGGAAGTTTTAAAATCTTTCGCGCTGGCTAAGATCTGGTACCTAAAGGAATCCTCGGGAAAATTCTGCATTTTCTGCTCAATGCCCATGATAGATTTCGTTTTAATCTTATCCATCTGTCTATCCTTCCTCTAAAAGAAATATCTGTAAAAATAGCGGCTGATTTTATTGCTGGCTTAGATTTTTGCATCCATATTACCATAGCTCACCTAAAGAGGCAATCGCTTTTCTAAATCAGTGCCTGCGAATTAACAAATAGATTACGAAAGAAAAAGCTGCGCGGGATCAGATTAACTGGTCTTCTAACTGCTTGATGGCTTGATGAATCTGAGGGATTCTTTTCTCTATCTCTTTTAGCCGGCGGCCATATTCTTTAACCCTTTCTTCATCACGATAGATCCTGCTGTCGGAAAGGGCGCGGGCCTTGGCATAACGCTCAAGTTCAAGTTTATCCTTTTCCTGCTTCAATCTTTCTATCTGCGCGCCTAATCCGGCGTTGTGCACCTTACGTTTACGCTCCTGTTGCTTACGCAATTTCTCCTGCTGCTTTGCTTTTTCGTTAACCGATTCTATCTCGGGCTGCTCTAATTTAACCAGCGGCTTAGGCCTATCTGTTAAAACTTCGGGATAGTCTTTCTTATCCAAATAATAATCAAAGGTTCCCGGAAATTTTCTTACCCGGCCATTCTTAACCTCAAAAACCGTATTGGCTACTGAACGGACAAAGTGGATATCGTGACTAATAAAAACTATTGTTCCTTCGTATACCGTCAATGCCCGGATTAAGGCATCTACGGCATCAACATCGAGATGGGTAGTCGGTTCATCCAAAAGCAGAAAATTCGGCGGGTTAATCAAAAGTTTAGCCAGGATAAGCCGGCTCTTTTCCCCTCCGGAAAGCACATGCACTTTCTTATCCGCATCATCTGCGGTAAACAAAAATGCCCCTAAAATTGTGCGGATGGCCTCCTCAGGCATAAATCCCGGGGCAGCGGAATAGGCTTCCTTTAATACGGTATTTTCGGGATTTAAGACATCCATGCGTGACTGAGAAAAATAACCTGTTTCTACATGATAACCTGGCTTGCGAGTCCCGTTATCAATATTTACTACGCCGGCTAAGATCTTTAAAAGCGTAGATTTTCCCGCTCCGTTTTCGCCTGCTAATACAGCCTTTTCACCCTGGTTAATTTCAAAATCAAAATCTTTATACACCTGAATATCCCCGTAGCTCTTAGATACGCCCTCTAACTGGATTACCTTTAGGCCGCTGCGCTGCGTAGGCGGAAAATGAAAATTCCTGATACTCTCCCGCGGCTCAACAGGTACAACAATCTCCTCCATTTTCTCCAAGACCCTGCGCTTGGCGCGCACTGCCTGGGCTTTATTGGGTTGAGCATGAAAACGATCGACGAATCTCTGTAGCTGCAACCGCTTCTTCTCTTGCTCGGTAAATTGTTTCAGAAGATATTTACGTTTCTCCTGGCGGACGCTTTCGTAATGCTCATAATTACCGCTTACTTTAAAAATTTTTCCATGCTCAAGCACCAGGGTATAATTAGTCACTTCGGTCAGAAACGCCCGGTCGTGTGAAATCATAATAAATGTGCCTTTAAAATCATAGAGAAACTCTTTAAGCCAGAGCGCGGCGTTTAAATCCAGATAATTCGTCGGTTCATCTAAAAGCAAAAGATCATAATGATGCGTAAGCAGCTTGGCTAATAGGGTACGCATCTGCCAGCCTCCGCTCATTCCCGAGATAGACCGGCTAAAATCATTTTCCCTGAATCCTAGGCCTTTTAAAATCTTCTTACCTCTATACTCCAGCTCAAAATAACCCAGAGTTTCCAGTTCATGTAAAATTTCCCCGTAGCGCGCTGAACCGGCGGCATTTTTTAGCTCCAGCTCTTCTTTTTCTTTTTTAAGCGAGGAAACCGTAGGATCCCCTTCGATTAATTCAGCTAAAACCGTGCGTTCAGAGTGAAAACTGGATTCTTGAGGCAGGTAACCAATACGGATATTTTTATTGACCTGTATATTCCCAGAGGAGGGTTCTACTTCACCCCGTATCAGCGCAAAAAAGGTAGTTTTCCCTGCGCCATTTGGCCCGATAAGCCCGATCTTTTCCCGGCGGTTGATGTTCAATGAGATATCGGTGAACAATATTTTGGAACCGTAACTTTTAGAAACACTACTTAGACTAATCATGCCTTTTCAAGACCGGGTCTTCTAACTCATTATAAAACCTAACCTTATGATTATTAGATTGATCTTTGCCTGATTTTATCGATAGTTTTAAGCTGATAATACCCTAATACCTTTACCTTGGCTTGAGATTGACTGACCAGCCTTTCGTGGAATTTATCCATAAAACGATCGTGGTCTTTTTCGGATCTCCATTCATATACCGAGGCATACTGGTTCTTGAATCCGGACCTCTTCATAGTGAAATAGGCGATAAAACCCTTAGCCCTGATTGCATAACTGGCCCAAAGCTTGCTATCTTGACGATAATCCCTGACTTCTCCCGGTGCAACTTCAAATAATACAGTATGAATAAACATTGGCCTCCTTCTTCCTAACATTATCGAACTTGCAAAAATTTAGAAGATATTATAGATTAAAAAATTAAAAAACCAAGCCCTATTCCTGACTATCGTTTATTTTAACTTTACCTCTATTAATCCCCTAACAGAATTACAGAGAAATATCTTATCTGCTTTATACAGTTCATCCGGAAGAATCAATCTCTCTTTAGCATTATGCTTTTTGATAAAATAAGCGCGATAAATACCGGCCAGTAATCCCGAAGATAAAGCGGGTGTATAATAATTTTTATTTATGCACAGTATTATATTGGAAAACGAACCCTCGCTAACCTGGCCGCGATTATTAAGGAAGATCACCTCATAATAGCCTCTCTGACTATGGTAGCGGTATTCTTTATTATACAGCTGGCGGTTGGTGGTCTTATGGTATAAAAATATATCATTCGGATCGGTTCTGTATCTAGAAAAGGCGATGAACCTATCTTTTTCTGCGCCCTCTTCGGCGATCTTAGAATACTCGCATTTTATATCACCTTTTTTATCTAATAAAAGACGGATTTTATAGCGGTCCTTCTTGGTAAAATTATGCTCTAGATCCTTAAGCTGCCTTTTGATTTTTTTTAGGTCAAAATAAAAAGCAAAATATACCGCTGAACTCTCCAGGCGCTTTAAATGCTCATTGCAAAATATATATTTGCCGCGCCAAAGCATCGTCTCGACTAACTGAAACGGGTTATACCCCTGCGTGAGAAATTTCGCTTTTAAGACGCACTCCTGGTATTCCTTTTCAGGGTCAGAATCATAAACTATGCCGCTGCCTACCCCCATCTGGCCTTTATCCTTGGCTAGCGAGATAGTCCTGATAGGCATATTAAAAATGGCCCTGTTGCGGGGAAAAATTATACCTAACGCACCACAATAGATATTCCTATAACCTGTTTCTAGCTCCCGAATAATCTGCATCGTCCTGATTTTTGGGGCTCCGGTAACTGAACCTCCGGGGAAAATATGCCTAAATATATCGAAGTAGGTAATATCTTTTTTTAAAACGCCCCTAACAGAGGATGTCATCTGGAATAAAGTGTTATACTGCTCAATGTCGAATAGCCGGCTAACCCGCACGCTTCCCGTTTTTGATATCCTACCTAAGTCATTGCGCATTAAATCCACGATCATAATATTTTCTGATAAGTCTTTTTTGCTCTTCCTTAATCCCGATGTCATTTTTTTGTCTTCATCAATATTCTTGCCGCGGCAGATCGTGCCCTTCATCGGCCGCGAATAGATATTTAACCCATCTCGCTTAAAATACAGCTCAGGTGACAAAGAGATCACAGAATCATCCTTAAACTTACAGAAAGCGCTATAACAAACACTCTGCCTGTTTTTGAGGTCTTCGTAGAAGGCAAAGGCCGAACCGGAAAAATCAAAGAGATATTTAGCCGTAAAATTTACCTGGTAAGTATCGCCCATCCTGATATATTCTTTGATGCGCTTGATTTTACGGACATATCCTGGTTTCCCATAATTAAATCTTAGGTTCTTGATTGAAAAATTATTTTTTTCGCTATCGCTTAAGAGACCAGGCAGATTACGGTTAAATTGATTGGTTCTGTGGTTAAAACAAATAGCCTGGTCAAAAACGCAAAGATGGACTAAAGGATACGCGTAACGGCCCGGGACCCTCTCGGAAAATATCTCCTCAAAACAATAACCTAACTCATAAGAAAAATAACCTACCAGATAATATTTCTTGGCATATTGTTGAATTTGACCAAAAGCCATCTCTACGTCCTGGGCCCTATTAATCTTAACTACCTTGATAGGGTTGACAAAGATATAAGTTCGGAAATTATGCTCATTGCATAAACTAGTCTCGAAAAGCAAAAAATAGTCCTGCTTTTTAATATACGCCTGACTTATTGCGGGTAACCTGTAGTACTTATTACGCATAGTTTTATTATAGCACCTATCAGGGCTACCATTCAATCCTTAAACCGCCTTCAATGTATCTAGCGGGCTGGGGGATACCTTCTATTTCCTGATACTCGACGTTAAAAAGGTTAGTGATATTCAGAAAAATTTCCGGTTTTTTCTTCAAATTATAACTTAAGCGTATATTTACCAATAGCCATCCACGGCGATCAGGTTTTTTCTTATAACTAAAATTGAGAGCCTGTGTTCCCCAGGGAAGTTTTAAGTCTATTGTGCTATTTATCAGATGCCGTATATAATTCGGGCCGTATTTATAGAGATATCCGTTTTTATCTTTACGCTTGTCGACATAGGTATAATTTGCATGAACGCTCAGGTATGCATTAAAATCAAATTTGCCGGATCCCTCTAGACCTAAAAAATCCGATCCGGGGATATTCTCTGCCTGCCATTTCTCCTGAGTGTTGTCAGACTTAACCCAGTCAATAAGGTTTTTTTCCTGGCGTAAAAAGATTGTCGCGCCGAAAGATAACCTTTCTTTCCGACAATCGATCCCAACCTGATAATTAAGCGCTCTCTCCGGAGAAAGGCCGCTGTTACCTAGAGTAGTCGGATCGCTATAATAGAGTTCGGTAAAAGAAGGTATGCGTATGCTCTTAGCTAAATCAAGATGCAGCATATTTGTTTTGGATAATCTGTACCTGAGGCTAAGGGTACCCGTATAGCTTTTATCGAAACTGTCATAATGGTCATAACGACCGGATAGCTCGTAAGATATCCGCGAAGTCAAATCTTTATTCTCATCTAAAAATATACTTTCATGAATGCGGCTGTGTTTTCCCAGGTTAGTGGAATCGATCCTCTCCTGCCCGTATTCCAAGCCAAACCCTACCTTCCCCAAAAAAGCGATCTGATTCTGCAAATAGATACTCGGGGTATACATATCTGTGCGGTGATGATTAAGATAATTAGAGCGTACTTGGGTCTTATCTAACATAAACTTATCATAATGCCTGCGCCATAAAAATCCCGGCCTGATAACTAAACCGCACCTGTCCATATCCAAAGCGGTATTTAAAAGATATGTCCTGGTCCATTCCTTGGATAAATATCCCTTACCGGGAGTATAAAAATCATATGCCCCAAATTCCTTCTGTTGGTAGCCAAAATTGAGCTTCATTTTGCCATCCGGAACCTCCAAAAAGGAGGTAAATGTAGCATTAAGTTTTTTATAATCCGTATCTTCATGAAAACCCGCGGATACCTGGTCTTCTAAAGAAAACCTTACCCCCATTTTATCTAATCTCTCGCTCATACTAAAAAGTCCGGACTTGGTCTTATAACTGCCCCCCTTTAGCTCCAAGACTAACTTTTTAACCTCAGGCGACTTAATCCTAAAATTTATTGCTCCGCCGATAGCATCAGGACCTAAGAGCGCAGAGTTAACTCCCGGAATTACATCTATGCTTTCGATATCCTCTCTGGTAAAAGGCAGGTCGGAATTATGGTGGCCGGTCTGCGGATCATTGACCCGTTGGCCGTCGACAAGGACCAAAACCTCCTGAAAGGTGGAGCCGCGTAGGGAAAAATCACTCTGGATCCCTCCTTGGAGAGAACGGCTTTGTAAATCTATAGGTCCGGACCCTAAGGCCTCAATAGGCGAACTAACCGGTAGATTTCCTAACGCAGCATAATCCAGGGTATAGGTATTCGGGGAACCTCTATTACTCTTATGCACTACAATCGGCCCTAAGTCAAAAACCTGATCTTCGATAGCCATGGCCTTCCGGCAACAGCAAAGCGTAATAATAACGGCAAAAAAAATCCCGCGCCTCTTTATAAGCATGGCCTTATTATAAATTAGCTACGGAAGGATTGTCAACTAGATTATTAAATTTGGTTTACATTAACGGCAATGAATCAGGTTTCCTCCTGTAATTTTTTGGGTAAGGCCGGAATCAGTCCTTACCAATAAACCCCCATCTGTATCGATATCAACGGCCTCACCCTCTAAATGCTTATCCTGGAACTCTATTTTTACTCTTCTGCCTAAAGTAATGTTATGTTGGCGCCATTTTTCTATGATCGGACCGCTGCCTTGATGCTGTAAGAGTAAATAATTCGACTCTATTTGCCGCAGGATCTCCTTAAGCAGGCCAATGCGATCTACCTCTTGATGGGCATATTGTTCTTTTAACGAGGTAGCAAGCGCAGGCAGTGCCTTTTTCTCATTATTGACATTAAGCCCGATACCGATAACGACAAAACGCGTTATATCCATTTCGGCGTTTAGTTCCGTTAATATGCCCCCCAGTTTCTTATTCTGTATAAAAATATCATTCGGCCATTTTATCTGTACTGATAAACCAAGAAACTCCCTGATTGCCTCGCAGATACTCACTGCAGCCATCAGTGTAATTAAGGGATTCAATTCGGGAGGGATTTTCGGTCTTAAGATTAAGGATAAGTAAATGCCTTTGTATCTGGGAGAGAACCAATTTCTCCCTAATCTCCCCCTGCCTTTCGCTTGGCCCTCAGCCAGAACCAGCGTTCCCTCAGGCGCATTACTTAATCCCAGCTGTAAGGCATTATCCATGGTCGAAGAAAGGTCTTCGAAATAATAAATCTTCCTGGCGATAAATTTTGTATTGAGACCGTGGCTTACTTCGAAGGAAAATAACCTGTCCGGGCTCGATATAAGCTTATACCCTAAGTGCGGGACAGCAATAATATCGTAACCGGTATCCTTGAGTTGCTGTATATGCTTCCAGAGCGCCTGGCGGCTGATCCCCAACCGCTGGCTAATCTGATCGCCTGAGATATAACCATGTTTCCTTTTTAATAAATCAATAATTTTTTCCTGCATCATTTTTTTAAATACTCTTCAAATTTCCCCCAGAAGGGATCAACCCGAGGATGCTCTAGTCTATATCTTCTCTCATTTTTAAAATAATGCCTGCCCTCTTTCTCGGGAACTACCTCGCCGGCAACGCTAGCAGGTATACCTGCCGATCTTAAAGCACGTATTACTGCCTGGGCCCTATTTCTCTTTACCGTAGCTAATAATGTGCCTTCGCTGATTGCCTGATAGGGATCCAGACCAAAACAAGCGCAGGTCTTCCCTACTTCCTCCTGGACGATTATATCATCCAGGTATAGGCGCATGCCAACTTTGCTGTGCACAGCTACTTCATAAAGACCGCCAAAAATACCGCATTCAGTAGCATCATGCATAGCAGTAACCCCACCTACCTTAGCTGTAATCAGCGCGTCCTTGACTGTGGACATCTGATAATAGATGTCCTGAGCTTTTTTAACAAAGGCCTTACCGTATTTTTCTTCTAAAAACTGCGGAAAATACGCCGCTAATAAACCGGTAGTTTCAATAGCCGGCCCTTTAGATACAATTATCAGATCACCCGGACGAGCGCGGGGAATTATTAACTTTTCTTTCTTATCTATGCCGAACATCGTAGCCCCGCCCACCATCGGATAATTGCATCCGGCGTATCTGGCCGTATGCCCGGTAGTTATATTGACGCCTAATCTTTTACATTCACTATCCACAACCCCCCAAAGCTTGACCAGTTCATCTTCGCTGATTTCCGGAGGTAGGTTTAAATCAATAGCTAAATATTTCGGCGGGATACCGCTTACTGCCACATCACTGGCGATAATATGCACGGCAAACCAGGCCGCTTTCTCTATACCCAATTCCTTGGCAATGTAAAAGGGGTCAGTAGACAAAACCATTACCTTGCTTCCTAAATCCACCACCCCAAAATCAACTCCCTCTTGCGGCTTGACGATAACCGATAGATCTTTTTTGCCTAACTTAGGATAGATTACCCGATTAAAAAAATCAGGATGAATCTTCCCTAATCTTGGCAGCTTCTTCGTTTTAATTTTGGGATTATTTTTGGTCATAGAGAGGGGACATCTTACGCAGCTTAGTCACCACTTTAGGCAGGCAATCCAGAAAATAATCAATCTCCTGGTCTTTCGTCCATCTACCAATGCTAATCCTTAATGATCCGTGGGCGATTTCATGCGGCAGGCCTATAGCCAATAATACGTGCGATGGCTCCAGAGAACTTGAGGTACAGGCAGAGCCGGTAGAAACAGCAATCCCGAGCATATCCAGATTAAGCAACAAAGATTCCCCTTCGATATACCTTATAGAAACATTGACATTATTGGGAAGCCTTTTAGTAAGATGCCCATTTAGATAAACCTGGGGTATCTTATCCTTGATCTCCTTTAAGATACGCTCGCGCAGGGCAGTTTGCAAACTGGCTTCCTCTTCCATCCTGGTTTGGCATAATTCAATAGCCCGGGCCATTCCCACGATACCCGGGGTATTATGGGTAGAAGCGCGCCTGCCTCTTTCCTGATCGCCGCCATGCAGAAAATTCTCCATGCGGCTGCCTTTTCTGATATATAAGGCACCTACTCCTTTGGGGCCGTAAAATTTATGCGCAGAAAGCGATAAAAAATCTATATTTAAATCATCCACCTTGGTCGGGATATGGCCTGTAGTCTGTACCGCATCGGTATGAAAATAAATCTCTTTTTCCCTGGCAATCTCTGCGATCTCGGAGATAGGCTGAATAGTCCCGATTTCGTTATTAGCGTGGATAACAGAGATGAGGATGGTTTTATCGGTAATCTCCTTCTTGATATCCTCAGGAGAAACCAATCCCTCCCGGCCTACCTTGACATAAGTAACTTTGAAACCCTTCTTCTCTAAGAATTTCAGCGGCTCGCTTACGGCATGGTGTTCGATTGAAGTAGTAATAATGTGGTTGCCTTTTTTTTCTAAAGCGTAAGCCACCCCCTTGATCGCCGTATTATCCGATTCCGAACCTCCGGACGTAAAAATAATCTCTTCCGGCTTAGCCCCTAAATATGCCGCGATAACCTGCCGGCTGTCTTCGACGGCCTTTTTAGCCTCTTGGCCGAAAGAATGGATGCTGGAGGGATTACCGAATTTATCAAAGAAATAAGGCTGCATCGCCTTAATTACTTCAGGATCTGTTGGCGTGGTAGCAGCATAATCCAAATATATTTTTTTCATTTTCTCGGACGCTTTAAAATTTCGTTTAAGCTCCCCGTGCGGTACCCCTCTAAATCCAAAGTAACATAATTATAACCCAAACCTCTCATTTTTGCTACTATCAAATTTGAGTTACGCATAAGTAACGGGATATCCTTTTTATCTACTTCAATCCGGCAGAGCTCACCGTAATCCCTTAATCTTGCCTGCCTAAAGCCAAATTTCTTTAAATAGACCTCTGCCTGGTTAATCTTATTCAGTAATCCAAAAGTAATCTTCCTGCCGTAGGGGATACGGGAAGCCAGACAGGCCAAAGAAGGCTTATCCCAGGTACCCAGATTCAATCGTCTACTTAAAATTCTTATCTCTCGCTTAGTAATACCCGCCTCATCCAGAGGGGAGCGGATTTTAAATTTCCGTTTCGCCTTTATCCCCGGACGAAAGTCATTTTTATCCGAGGCATTCGTAGCATCCAACACAAAGTTCAACTTCGATCTTCTGGATTCTGACTTTAATTGAGAAAAAAGTTCGCTCTTACAAAAATAACAGCGGTTAATCGGATTGAGATTGAACCTTCTATCCTTTAATTCGCTGGTTCTAATAATCTTATGCCTTATACCAAGATGCCGGGTAAACTTTTTAGCAAAGGATAGCTCCTGAGCAGGGTAAGTAGGAGAATTCGCGGTAACCGCCAGGATTTTATTTTTCGATAATACCAGCGTTGCTGCTTTCAAAAGAAAAGAGCTATCTAATCCGCCGGAAAAAGCAATGAGGACCGAACCCATTTCCGAAATTATCTTCTTAAGCCTGGACAATTTTTTCTCTGGCGGCATCTTAAAAATGTACTTCCATTGCCCGGGTAGGGCAGGTTTTAACACATAATTCGCAGGCAATACATTTATTATCGTAAAAATGCACCTTGCGCGTTAAAGGATCAACCGCTAAGGCGCCGGAAGGGCATATCGGCACGCATACCCCGCAATCCGTGCACTTACTTTCATTGCGTATTACATCCTGGCTTAAAGGCTGGATCTTCACTCCGCTTGATTGCAAATATTCGATCCCCCGGTTGAAATTTTCCTTTTTGCCGGCAAGTTCGATAACCATCAGCCCTTCTTCCTGCTGCGTAACATAAGCCTTGAGGATATTGAACTGCAAATCATAGTCCTTGACTAATTTATAAACTATAGGCTGATTGACAAGGCGATGCGGAAAATGCAAAACAATCCTCTTGGAAATCATACTGATACCTCCTTAACTTAAGCTAACGGCCTTTCCTTCAACAGCTTAAAGGTATAACCTGACTCTGCCTGAGGCAGATCCGCTACTGGTTCGCTTAAAAGAAAATCGCCTTTTTTAATCCAGTCTTTTAATTCTTCGCAGATCGCCCGCGCCTTGGAATAGCTGGATAGGTTGCCCGTAGGGATATCTTTACCCTGGAGATTAATCCTGCCGGATTTTAATTGCGCATAATTTACTTCCCCCAAACTACCCGGAACCACCTGGGGATATGCCTGGCTATAATCAACTATCTGGGTATAAATATCTCCATCGGCAAGCGCAGCGTATTTAAGGATATTCTCGTTTAAAACCGGGATAGGGACTCCGATACCGACAATTAACGTTACGCCATAGCCAAGCATGCCGGTACCGACCAGCCATTCCGGGCTCATCTGTTTTAGGTCGCCGATAACTGCCAGCGTCCCGGCTGGTGCCTGAGGGACCCCGTTTTCTTTTCTTTTTACGCTAGGATTATGCTGTGTGCCATGCCAGGCAATATAACCGATACCGCCCCCTAAAAATATCTTGGTCCCTACGCCGATTGTTTTATAATAGGGATCCTTTAAAAGCGGCGAAAGTTGACCGGCTGAACAATAATTGGCATTTCCCAACTTGGGTTTTAACATACCCATATAAGTATAGATCGCCTTATCGGATAGGTTCACCGCCACATTATAGTTCTGATAACAATTGCGCATATTAAATAATACCGCCTCATTCAGATCCTTGATATTGATCAGGGTTTCTAATTTTTTGCGCGGATAGCAATCCGTGCCGTAGGCAGTTGCCTCCAAGCGGATATCCTTACCGGCAACAATCTCCTGAATTACATGCGCGCCGCCATACTTGAATTCTCCCGGAAAAACTTTATTCCGCGGATCATCATCCGGCACAGCAGTAGCGCCCAGGTATACATCTACCGCAGCAAAACCGCAATAAGCCGGAACGTCGTTAAACTTGCAGGTTCCTCCTCCTATTTTGATCCTGGGCTTGGAATGCCCGATATTAAAATAAGCCCCGCTCGAACACATCGGCCCAAAGGTTCCGGTAGTAACCACATCTACTTCCTGGGCAGCTTTTTTTACCCCCTTCTTTTTGACTAAATCAATGACCTCCTCGGCGGTAACTGCTACTACCTGGCCTTTTTTAATTTTTTCATTTATCTCTTTGATACTCCTCATCTCTATCACCTCCGCATAACTTTCCAAAACCAGGTCTTGTAATTCATTAGAAAACAGTGCGTTAAAGCGAATCGGTCAATACATCTTATATAGCTAAAACTTCCTTGACCTCAGGCACTTCCTGCCTGATAATCCTCTCTATCCCCATCTTTAAAGTCAGCTGGCTCATCGGGCAGCATCCGCAGGTGCCTGTAAGTTTTAATTTTACTATACCATCTGCCGTTACTTCGACTAATTCTACATTACCACCATCAGCCATAAGCATGGGCCGCACCCTATCTAAAGCCTTCTCTACTTTTTCTCTCATTATCGCTCCTTTGTAATATATTGTTTATTCCTTCGCTACTAGATCTTTCTGCAACAAGGCGCGGAATTCCGGATCAAATTCTATCTTTGCCGTTCCAGCAGAACATTTCTCTATGCTCTCCATAATCCGGGGGATCTTAGGGTAAGGTACTGTGATAATCAACTTATCCTTATCAACATTACAGATCTTTCTTGCTGTATAATCATAAAAAGACAGATTAACCTCCCCGGTTAATAACGGATAAATTATGGACATCCGGCAGGTAGGGCCGCCGATTTTAATCCTGGGCATCAGGCCGTCAATAAAAGTTACCAATGTAAGCAGCCGACAAGCTGCCAAAGGATCCAGGATAAAAATTACCAGTTGCGGGATAGAGCTACATTTCTCCAGCGGCTCCAATATAAAATAGGCACCTGAATTATCCGGAACCATCTCCATCTGACCAAGCAGATTGTCCAAAGCCTGATAGGAAGAAAAAAGTTTTTCCCCTTCAACCACGAATTTCCTAACCATCTTACTGACTCCGGGATTAGAAAATTTACGAAATCCTAAATGCCAGCTCGCCCCAAAACAGGCGTTCGTTTTTTTATCGATCTGCAGGCTCTCTCCTTTGCCCGCTTCCAAGATTGCCCGGCAGATACGGATTTTTTTCTCTGCGACAGGCAAATGCGGAGTTTTCAAACAACTCAAACCTACCGGACTATACTCTAAACCTAGAAGCTCTTTTAAAACTCTCGAGTAACTAATCCAGTCTTTCCTTGCGCTCATCTCCATCCCCGTAACGATAGATTTATCATTCCTTAACCCCTGAATAACTCGGTACTTAAATACCTCTCGCCCGTATCCGGCAATATGACAACGATCATCTTGCCTTTATTCTCGTTACGCCTTGCCAGATGAAGCGCGGCAAAAACAGCCGCCCCCGAAGAAACGCCGGATAAAATACCCTCCTCTTTAGCTAATCTGGCGGCTGTTGAAATCGCCTCTTCGTTGGCAACCTGAATAATCTCATCAATAATCTTAGTATTGAGTATCTTAGGGATGAACCCCGCGCCAATGCCCTGAATCTTATGCGGCCCCGGTTTGCCACCGGATAAGACCGGAGAATCTTTAGGCTCAACAGCAACTACTTGAAAAGCCGGCTTTTTCTTTTTAATAAATTCCCCTATTCCGGTAATTGTACCACCCGTACCCACGCCTGCAACTAAAATATCCGCTTTACCCTCAGTATCCTCCCAGATTTCTCTGGCAGTAGTACGGCGGTGTATCCCTGGATTAGCCGGATTATTAAACTGCTGCAAGATAAGATAGCGTTTATCGGACTTCGCTAAATCTTCGGCTTTTTTTACAGCTCCGGACATGCCCTCGGCTCCGGGAGTCAGGATAATCTGAGCGCCCAGCACAGCTAAAAGCTGCCTGCGCTCAATGCTCATCGTCTCAGGCATAACTAAAACCAGCTTATACCCCTTTACTGCGCAGACAAAAGCCAGGGCTATCCCCGTGTTGCCTGAGGTAGGTTCCACAATAATAGTATCCTTATGAATCTTGTTCTCTTTTTCCGCCTCTTCAATCATGCTTAGGCCTATTCTGTCTTTAACCGAAGAGCAGGGATTAAAAGATTCTAATTTTGCTATCACCTCCGCCTGGCAACCTCCAGTTATGCGGTTCAGGCGCACAAGGGGAGTATTGCCCACTAGCCTTGTAATATCTTTAGCTATCTTCATCCTAACTCCTCTCTTAATATCATATATGATAAAAAAACGATGTGTCCAGTCGTTTTATTTTCTTGGTCAGATCTCCGAAATTAATATTATCGATAATATTGGCTGTGCTTTCGGAGACCTTGGCCCAGATCCCCCTGAACACACACTTACTCATATCATTGCAGCCCCGATAATTTTTGGCAATGCAGGCCAACGGCTCTATGGGGCCATCAATAAATCTGACTACCTCCCCCAACTTTATCCCGGCAGGGGGCCTGGCTAAAAAATATCCTCCGATCTTACCGCGCCTGCTTTGTACAAAACCGCCTCTTTTTAAATTTAGCAGTATCTGCTCTAAAAATTTTATGGGTATATCAGCGCGCCTGGCCAAGTCATGAATCGTCACCGGCCCCCTTTCATAATGCAGGGCTAAATCCAAAATGGTTTTAAGGGCGTAATCCCCTTTATAGGTTACGCGCATCTGTTTTTTCTCTTATTATCTCTATCATATTAGTAGAGTATAATATTAAACCTGATCTTTGTCAAGTAAAATATTAAAAATACTGCTCGGGTAGACCTACTGAAGATCCGTTAGCTTCTTTTGATAATTTTGTTGCCAGAGTAACCAGGAGGAGACTGAAAGATTTAAGACCGCTAATACCAGGCAGGTCTTAGGTATACCTAAAATAGGTATAAAAAAAATACCGCTTAGAAGCGCTCCCAGGCAGGATCCGGATAAATCTAACCCATAGATCAACCCCCCTACCGCAGCAGCATCCTCTCTCTTGCTCAAATATACTCTGTTAGCCAGATAGAACTGTATTCCCCCGATAAATCCGGCAGATATCGGCAGCAATACAAAAATAATATTGGCGCCTAACCAAATAATTTTCGCCTCCCTTGCGCCAGCCAGCCACCAAAAAACTAAAGGCAGGATTAAGGCGTAAAGACCTAAAGCAAGCTGTGTACCGATAAAGGTCCGCATAGCGTTTTTTAAACGCGGCATCATCGCGACTATCCAACAACCGCCTAAAACTAACCCAACCATAAAACAGGTAAAGATCATCCCTAACTTATAAAATAAATATCCGTAGATAATCTGAAAAGAGATCAGAATGGTGACCTGTAGAGCCATCTCGCTAAACCCCGTAGTTAATAATGCCGCCAAGACAACTTTCCTGGGCTCTATTTTTTTTCTCTTGAATAGCCAAAAACAGAAAATCGCTACGCCTGTCCAGAGTATAAAGCGAAACGATCTCCGCCCCGCAAAGAAAGAAAGTGCCCTGGTCAGGAGTGAATCCCGGAAGTAAGTACTCCAGAAGACGATGGCATAGTAATAAGAAACAGGCCGAAAATCATAATTGATCTTTGCTTTATTATTGAGCCCCAGGGCATTTTCCAGGTAAGCAACCCTCTCTTGTGAAAGGTTAGTAAAAAGATAATATTCTCTGACATATTTCAAATCGAGATTTCTTTCTTTAGCCCGTTGCATTAGGATCTTATAATCATAAGTCAGCGCGCCTGTCTTATCAGAGGCTAGGAAATAAACGGTATCCCCCGGAATAAGCTTGATATAGCTAAAAGAACCCCTGAGACTAAAATAAATAGACCCTAAAAAATCCTTCTGTTCAGGGCTTAGATAATTCTCGGAGCCGGTCAGCGCAAAAGACAAAATCCCGCCCTCATTTAAAATCCTTCTTGCTTCCTGAAAAAATTCTAACGTATAGTAGCGGTTGAGCTGTGCTGTAAAAGGATCCCCCAAGTGCACGATGATACAATCATATCGGTGAGTTGTTGCCTTAATGAAGAATCTGCCGTCTAAGTTTTTGATTGAGACCCGCGGGTCTTCTAAAGGCAGATAAGCCTGCCTATCTAAATAAACCTTGGCCAGGTTAATAATCAAAGGGTCTAATTCAACATAATCCACTTTTTCTAAGGGGTGCTTTAGAGCCTCCTCAATAAGGCCGCCGATCCCGCCGCCCACCACAAGTAAACTCTTTGGCTGCGGGTGTTCCAGCAAGGCAAAATGCACTGCCTGTTCAGAGGCCAGCTTATCCGGCACGGTATAAAGATGCAGGCCATCGTTAAAAAAAGAAAGCTGCCCGCTGCTTTGGCTAATTACGATATTACCGTAGATAGAATTCCTGGCAGCCGCTAATTTATATCCTCTCCACTGCTTTTTTAAAGAATATTGCTCTAGCCTCCGCCAACCTCCGGAAAACCAAACAACTATTAAAATAACCAACGTAAGCATAAAAATAGCCGTAGGGAGCGGTTTAGCTTTTACTTGCCGGGATGCTATTAATAAAAACACGGCATTAACAATATTAGCTAAGCTCAGAATGCCTATGATTTCGAAAGGCAGCAACAAACGGATGAATAAAAAGCTAGTGAGCAACCCTCCGATTAAAGAACCAATAGCCTCATAGATATAAACTCTTGTAATCCTTCCGGCTGAATCTTGGGAAAAGGGTTCGTATAGCCGGCAGCCCAAAAAGAACATCAAGCCTAAAAGAATACAGGAAGGAGCCAGAATAATCAGGCTGGATACTGCCATAGGTAAAAAACCGATCATCTCCCCGGGGCCAAAACCGAGCAGTTCCTTAAGCCATCTGATTGCTAAAATACTTATGGGAAGCAAAATACCCAACGCGAACTGAGAGAGCAGGAAAAGATAAAGCTGAGGCTTATCCCCGGCAACTCTTCTGCCCAAGAGTGCGCTGCCAAATGCGCCCCAGAGAAGCCAGCTGGCTAAAATAAAACTCATGGATATCTCGCTGCCATAAAAGACCACTAAAAGCTCGCGCATCAATACGATCTGGCTAGCCATAGCGGTAAATCCGATCAGGATTATAGAAAACTTAATTATTTTCTTCAATCGCGCTTCCTTTCCGCGGAAAGATTTTGTTTATCAGTTAAACAAATGTCCTGGAAAAAACAGCTTTAACCCCATGAATACGATTATTGATGCGCAGATCACCCTAAAAATTAAGTTAGCTTTCTTAGAGCATAATAACTTTAACGGTAACCAGGAAATTATGCCTATTAAACCGCCGACCACAATCAAGCCTGAAATCAACGTCCCTAAACCAAAACAAAAGGCATAGGCCATAGCCTGCCAGGGACTACGGGATATTAAGCTAATCTCAAATAGCAACGCCAGAAGAGGTGCGCAGGGTGATACCCCGATAATCAATCCGAAGACGAAAAGGCCGGATAACCCCAAAGCCTTATTTTTAATTAACCTGCATAGGCCGGAATAAGAGCGGTTATCCAAAATAACGGAAAACCCCATCCCGACGATAAGTAGCGCAGCCAAAGGTCTAAAAATTAAAATGAACTTCCCGCTATTTAAATTCCTCAATGCGCTGGCTGATAGACCGGTAAGGAAACCCAGAAAAACATAAGCTAATAACCTGCCCAAGGAAAATACCAGGATATTACCCAAAGATTCGCCTAATTTCAGTTGTTTGGCCGACAGATAAGCCACCAGGATAGGGGCACAGCTAAAAAAACAGGGCCCAGCCATGCCAAAACTAAACCCAAGCCCGAAAATCTGAAGAGAACTCAGAAGATTAACCGGCATTATCTCTAAAAAATAAAATATTCCTCTTAAAAGATATACTTGAGGCTTCGTTAGTGAGAAACTTAGCGACTTAACCAGGCAGAAAAGAAACTAAAAACTGTTTAAACCTTCTTTTTTACGCAAATATTTTATATTCCATGCCCTTGGAGTTCTTAATTTCAACCATCTTGGGATATGAAATTATGCCGGCTAAGGTAGCGGAATGCCCTTAAAGCAGCTTTAGCCCCTTCTCCGGCAGCGATAATGATCTGTTTTTCTGTTACATCGCTAACGTCTCCAGCGGCAAAGATACCCGGGACACTGGTCTGATTATAACGATCTACCTTGATTTCTTTTAGCTGGTTTTTTTCCAGGCTAGTGGCGAATTCAGAGTTAGGAACCAAACCGATTTCAATAAATATACCCCCTACCGCTAATTCTTCTTCTTTATCGGCTTTCTCTAACCTAAGCCCGGTGACAAATTTATCCCCCGTAATCGCAGTTACCTTCGCATTATTAAATACTATCACCCGGCTATCTTGGCTTAATTTCTCCTGCATTACTGCGTCACCGCTTAACTCTGCGCTATTATTGATAATATAGACTTGCTTGGCTATCTTTATTAACTGCAAGGCCGCATCTAAAGCAGAGTTCCCCCCTCCGATGATTGCTACTTTTTTCCCGGAAAACAAAGGCCCATCGCAGGTGGCGCAGTAACTTATTCCCTTATTTTTGAATTCTTTTTCACCCAGCACATTCAGTTCCCGCGACCTTTTACCAGAAGCGATAATAGCGGTTTTGGCTTCATAAACGCCTTTATCCGTTCGCACTACAATCTTCTCTTTTATTTTTTCAAGATTAGTTACCTTTTCGTTCTCTCTCAACGCGCTGCCGTATTTACGCATATGCTCTTCAAACTTAAGCACTAGTTCGGGTCCGCTTATAAACTGGTAACCTGTATAATTTTCAATATCCCCGCTCCAAGCTGCCTGTCCGCCAATATCCCCGGTGATCACCAATAATTCCATTCTTTTTCTGGCAGCGTAAACAGTAGCGGTAATACCCGCAGGTCCGGCTCCAATAATAATTAGATCTAACATACTATAACAACCCCAAGGCCTGTTTTATTCTTTCCTTATCAAGCCCCACAATTATTTCGCCTGCGATATCTAGAACCGGCACCCCCATCTGGCCGGATTTCTGAACCATTTCTTCACCCGCAGACTGGTCAATGGAAACATCTATATCTTCAAAGGTGACATTGTTTTCCTTTAGGAATTGCTTGGCGCGGATACACCAAGGACAAGTGGGCGTACTATAGATTTTTACTTTTTTCTCCATAAATACTCCTTTTTCAGTTCAAGCTTTAATTTTCAAATTAAATAACTGCCTGAAATGATTTTGCTCTTGAACGATTAATTCATCGATTGCCTGATAACCGCTAGCCTCTACCACTTTTTTCATCCCTTCATAGAAAATAATGGATTCCTGCTCTATCTTCATACCGAAGGAAATCGCTTCTTTCTCCGTATTAATATTTTTAGCCGCCTCTTTGCCTTTGTTTTCCTGGGTGAATACATGCTCGCTGGCTAATGCGTTCATATAAGCAGAGTATTCTTCGGAGTAAATCTGAGCGGGCTCATACTTCTCCAGGGAGTCTAATATTTTCTGAAAAACCTGGATATGTTTTTCCTCCTCGCCTGAAAGATAGCGAAAAATATCCCGGGCCTCTTGGTTTTTAGATTTTCCTGCCAAGGCAGCATAAAAATCCCGGCCGTTCCTTTCAATCTGAATCCCTAATTCTACTATTTCGCTTGCGGCAAATATATTTCCCATACGAAAACCCTCCTTTATTTTAAATGGTGCGGAGTAAGATCAATAATCTCTTCTATTTCCATAACAATCAAATACTTAGGTTTAGGCAGAAGGACTTCTGGATGTCGGGGATGCCCCTTTTCTTCATGAATATTTTTAAGCAGGCGCTGGGTTATCCTGATAGCAATCCTATCCTCCCAGGACTTAATGATCTCCGGGCTACACTCCTGCTCCTTAACTATCCTTGCTTTACCCTTTAAGCAGTATCCCCTAAAACGGTGTTCATCAACGGCGCTGATGCTCAAGGCAGGATCAAGGCTAAGGTTCTTATAAGTCTGGCCTTGGTAAAGATCAAGTATATATATTTCACCTTTAGGGTCTATATTCACTATACCCTTGCAGGAACAATGTACCCTTCCTTTATTATCGATAGTGGAAACAATGACAAAACTCTGGTTACGGAAAAAATTTACTAAATCCCCTGATAATTTTTCCATTTAAGGCCTGCCCGCAGTAATCAAAAATAGTATAAAATATTTTACTTGAGGTCTATCCTCTGAGCGCCCTGCCAAATCCCGTGGATATTGCAATAAGCAGAAGTAAAAACTACCCCTGATTTTTCTGTTTTAAGATAACAGATTACCTCTGGCGGCGTATAAACCGTACTGGTATTCGGGCCCTGAACAGAAGCGCCGTGGGCGCTAAACTCAAACCTGCCGATTTGATAAGGAAATTTTTCCCCGTCAGCTAAGAAATATACTTCCATCCAGGATATATGATGCTCGGTAGTATTAGGATGCGCTATTTCTTTACCCACGGTTACGGTTATTTTAATAGCCTCTCCCTTTTTTATCTCCTCGGAAACTGTAATTGCCGGAACATGTTTCTCGGTCTTCCAATCCGCTGTCTGAAATAAATCTTTCAAGTCTGCCATAGCATTACCTCCTTAAACCTTTTCAAACATATCTTTGCCCACCCCGCACTCAGGGCAAACCCAGCTATCCGGTAAACTCTCAAAAGAAGTTCCGGGCTTTACTCCATGATCCGGATCACCGCTTGCCGGGTCATACACATAACCACAAACCGTACAGCGATATTTTGACATATCAATCTCTCTTTCTTTTTACTGGCTTAATTCGTAAATTTTCTGCTCAAGCATTTTCTTATGTTTCTCTTCTTCATCAAGCAGAAATAAGAATACATCCTTGGCTACAGAGAATTGCTCTGCGAACCCTTGATATAATTTTATCGATGCCTCTTCACGGCTTATCGCTAACCTCAAGGCTTCTATTGGCCCCATCAATTGCCTCCTTTCAATTTCTCTGCAAACTCCCTACCGAAAGCATAGCAATTAAGTAGTTCCTTTTCAGCCGGGACATATTTTATTTCTATCCCCGATTGCGCCAAAGCAATACCCGCGCCTTTTAAAATCTCCTCGATTTCTTTAACTGCCCCCCCTGCCCAACCGAATGAACCAAAGGCAGAAGCGATCCTGTTTTTCGGCTTAAACCCTTTTAACAATTCTAGGAATCCGGCGATATTCGGGAGCATATGGTTATCATGCGTAGAAGAACCGACGAGAAAACCTTTGCTGTCTAGCATTTCCTTGGCGATTTCAGTACGGTCAGAGCTGTTGATATCAAACATCTTTACGCTTGTGCCGCCGGCTATTATACCTTCAACTATTTTCCTGGCCATCCTCTCGGTAGCCCCCCACATCGTTTCATAGACAACTACGACCTTCTCCTTGGTTACATTAGCTGCCCATGATTTATAAGCATTTATAATCTTGGCGGGTTCCTTGCGCCAGATAATTCCGTGGCTAGGCGCAATAATTTTAATAGGAATGTTTAATCTTTGAATATCCTCGATTTTCTTTAGGATCAGCGGGCTTAAAGGCCAAAGGATATTGGCATAATATTTTACCGCTTCATCCATAAGCACAGGCTGGTCAACCTGGTCATCAAATCTTTCGCTGGAAGCCATATGCTGACCAAAGGCATCATTAGGTAAAAGCAACTGCTCTTCAGGACAATAAGTAAACATGCTATCAGGCCAATGGATCATTGGCGCCTCGATAAAGCTTAGGTTTCTTTTCCCCAATTGTAATTTATCCTGCGTTTTTACGACCTGAAAGTCCCATTTTCCGTAATAATGTTTATATAATCCCTCCTTGCATTTTTCCGTTCCTAAAATCTTTGCCTTAGGGCACAACTTGATGAGTTCAGGCAGTGCGCCGGAGTGGTCGGTTTCTACGTGATTGGCAATAATGTAATCGATCCTCTCAGGAGGAATGATCTGTTTTATATTATCTATCATCTCCCGAGCAAATGGGCCTGCCACCGTATCAACCAAAGTAACCTTATCGTCTAGAATCAGGTAGGCATTATAGGTGGTACCTCTTGGCGTACTATAGGTATGCCCGTGAAAAGTACGCACGTTCCAGTCAAGCGTACCTACCCAGTAAATATCCGGGAGTATCTTTATAATCGACATAACTATCTCCTTCTTCTAATATCCTTTGAAGTTTTCGGTGATAATGGCTTCTTTGGCCACGGCTAAATCGCTGATTAATAATTTCTGCATTGCCTCCACCATCTGGGGCGGCCCGCAGAGATAAAGCTTTCTTAACAAATAATCCGGGATCTCGTCTTTAATCATCCCGCTGTTTATCAGGCCGATTTTTGCCGCACAAGTAGAGTCTGCTTCGCAGAGCACATGCACTACCCTTAACCTAGGCGATTCTTTCTGAAAAAGCTCGAAGTCATCTTTGAAGGCAATATCCTTTGAAGTACGGTTTGCATAAAGTAATATTACGTCTATATCCAGCTTCTTGTCTGCGACGTATTTACAGATACTTCTTATAGGAGTGATTCCGATGCCTCCGGAAAGAAAGGCGATCTTTTTATCAGTATCGCGCAAGAAAAAATCCCCAAAAGGGTATTCTATATTTACCTTATCCCCCGGTTTTGAACTATCCAGGGTGCGGGAAAACTGGCTTTCGGTAATTTTCTTGGTAAACTCAATATAACCCTGCTCGGTAGGGGAACTAGAGATAGAAAGGTACCTTTTTAATTCCAGGCTTTCTCCGAGCGCCACCGAAAGGAACTGGCCTGCCTTGAAATCATTTCTGGTAGAAGCTTCTAAGCGGAAACTTTTTACGTTATAAGTACGCGGTATTATTTCCCTAATCCTTGCCTCTTGTCTATTTCTCATCTTTCCTAAACGTCTCCCTGATTATAATTATAACAAAAATTTTAGAAAACAGCTATCTTATATTGCGAGTCTTAAGAAGATTCCTTTGCCTTTTTTAGGCTTCTCTAGAAATAAATATCTCTATTTTCTATATAAGCTGCGGCCTTTTTGCCAAGCTCAATAGAGAACATATCGCTCCCCTCATCATTAAGGTGGTTCGCGTCATAAAAATACTTCCGGCTATATCCTTCTGATATTGGTTTAATTAGATCTATATTATCATAACCCGTAATCAAATCTAACATAGCTTGTTCATATCGCCTGTTTATTCCCCGTTCTTCTCGTTTCAAAAACACTTCTTCCGGCAGGGGGATTTCAAAAATCAAGATTTTTATACCATTGTCTCTGGCCAGCGAGAAGAATCTCTTGAACCAATACAACATATCTTCGTTTAGATAAAAATCCGCTTTATATATATCCGCATCTTGCACCTGTCCCAAAGCAGGGTTTTCGGTTGGACCAAATATAACCCGGCCATTGCCGTCAATCATCAAACCGCGCTCCCTGTGTCGATTGAAATTGCTCACTAGGTCCCGGATAAAACTCCTGTATGTTACCAGGTAGGATTGCCTTTTTAATTTGTGAATTAGTATCTTGAAAGAAAAATCTACCGGCACAATATCATAATAATCCCTTAAAGAGAATGCTAAGGCAAACCTATGCAGTTCATCAATCGGAACTTCTTTTCTTTTCATCGCCTCGGTCATGAGCAACTGGATAGACTCCACAAATATAATTCTTGGTTTCTGGTTTAGGGCGATATATTTTCTTAAGAATACGTACCAACTTTTTGCTCCTAAGGCTGGAAAAGAGAAATTATAAAGACGGAGGCTTTTGCCGGTCTTCTTATTTATAATGTCTGCCATTAATTTAGCGTCTAAACCCAGGCTACAGCTATCGCCAATTATAATCCCATTATAATAAATGTTTTTTTGCAAGTTTAAGTATTTAGTTTTATAATCAATGATATTGTCAAAAAGTGGCCCACTGGTAGGATAATAGTGCCTAGCTACCAGCTCTGTGCAGAATAATAACAACAAAAAGCAGGCGAAAGCCAAAGGAAATCTCTTAAAATTGAAAATAGATAAATTCTTTCCCACCAGTCACCCCGAATATAAGTAGCAATAAAAAGCTTATATAATAAAAGACTGTCCTTATTAAAACGCTACTTTTTAGTACAATCAAAGAATCATTTTTCCGAAATTGGAATAACTCAACTATCCACAAAAGCCAGAGGAAGAAGACCATTTTTAAAGCAACGCGTCCCAAATGAAGATCCGGCGTTATATAAAAATCTGAAGTTAATCCGAGTAACATCTGCCAAACCTGGGTCAGAGACTGCGCCCTGAATATGAGCCATCCTAAACATATAAGATGAAAGAAGAATGCAATCTTTACAAAGAACCATAATCTTCCCAAGAAAATATTCTTTATAACTAGGCTCTTTCCTAATAATGGCTTAAGCAACCTCTGAATAATAAGCAATAAACCATGATATGCGCCCCAAATAACGAATGTCCAGGCAGCTCCGTGCCATAACCCGCCTAAAAGCATGGTAATGGCAAGGTTTCGGTAAGTCATGAAGTTGCCTTTCTTGTTTCCTCCTAGAGGTATATACAGGTAGTCTCTGAGCCAGGTCGATAAACTAATATGCCATCTCTGCCAGAATTCCCGGGGGTTTGTAGAAAAGTAAGGCAGGTTGAAATTAACCATGATATCAAAGCCCATACAACTGCCCAAACCCCTAGCTATGGTGGAATATCCTGCAAAGTCACAGTATATCTGAAAGGCAAAGGCGTATAATGCCAGAATAACCATTGCGCCATTATAAGGTGGCGGACTGGCAAATACGTAGTCAACAATCTTAGCTAGATTATCAGCAATAAAAACTTTCTGGAATAGACCCCAGAATATTAAATAACAACCTTCGTAAAACTTATCCAAGGTTATCTTACGGGGAGCAAGCATCTGGGGTAGAAGATCCCTTGCCCGAATAATGGGCCCTGCGACAAGCTGAGGGAAATATGACACAAACAAGGAAAAATTCAGAAAACTCTTTGTGGGCTCCATTTCTCTACGATAGACGTCAATAGTATAGCTCATCGTCTGAAAGGTGTAAAAAGATATACCTACAGGTAGGATTATGTGCAGAAAATGAGGGGAGACGTGAAAGCCAAAACGGCTTAGTAATAATTGTAGGTTGGCAGCGAAAAAATTAAAATATTTAAAAAACCCTAACAGGCCCAAATTACCGATTATGCTTAGGGATAGGAAACATTTTCTTTTACCAACATCATTTGACTCATGTATTTTTAGCGCACAGAAGTAATCCAGGATTGTAGATATAAACAACAGCGATAGGAATCTCCAATCCCAGGCACCGTAAAATATGTAACTTGCCACTAAGAGCATGCGGTTTTGCCACTTGTGGTTTAAAATAAGATAAAGCAAATATACAATAATAAAAAAAATCGCAAATTGTAAGGTATTAAATAGCATCCTATCCTCTAGCTTTGCTAAAAAACTTTTTAATAAAAAACGGGCAGTTTAGCGTCTTACCCAGGACTATATACCGCAGCCTTCCTTACAGTGTGCAACCGGCCGCAACATATATCTGATAGTCACATCCATTGAAAATCACCTCCTTTAATGAGTAGATAAGTTACACCTCTTTTATTATTTCTTCTCGAGAATATTTTTTAAATCCTCCTCTGGATTACTAATCAACCTAAGGTCGAACTTTTCCTGCAAAAGTGCAAATACGTTTTTAGAGACAAAAGCTGGTGCGCTCGGGCCTATATAGATACCTTTTATATTAAGAGACAAAAGCGTAAGCAGGATAGCCACGGCCTTTTGTTCAAACCAGGAGAGAACAAGTGTCAAAGGTAAACCGTTGACATCAGTCTTAAACGCACCTGCTAAAAGAGCGGCAACCTGAATAGCAGAGTAGGCATTATTGCATTGCCCTAAATCCAAGAGCCGCGGGATACCGTCGATTTCCCCAAAATCCAGTTTATTAAACCGGTATTTACCGCAGGCCAGGGTAAGGATAACGCAATCCTTGGGTGTTTTCTCGGCAAATTCAGTATAGTAATTTCTTCCGGGCCTAGCCCCATCGCAACCTCCGATTAAAAAGAGGTGCCGGATTTTACCGGATTTAACCGCGCTGATTACCTTATCTGCTAAGCCCAAGATAGCAGTATGGTGGAAACCGGTGGTGATTTTTTTACCCGGGGTATCCGGTAATATAGGTAAGGACTTGGCCTTGGCAATTAAGGAACTGAAATCTCTTCCCTTAATATGCGTGGCTTTGGCAACACCGGCAATACCTACGGTAAACAACCTGTCCAGATAGGTATTATCCGGAGGAATCAGGACGCAATTTGTAGTAGCTAATATCGCCCCGCTAAACTCATTAAATTCCTTCTTTTGTTCCTGCCATGCCCCTCCATAATTACCTCTAAGGTGCTTGAATTTTTTTAATTCAGGATAACCATGCGCAGGGAGCATCTCGCTATGCGTATAGACATTAATCCCCGTGCTTTCGGTTTGTCTAAGAAGCTCATAGAGGTCCAACAAATCATGTCCGGTAACCAGAATCCCCGGTCCCTTTTTAGTGCCGGTATTAACTGAAACGGGAATAGGGTTACCAAATCTTTGCGTATGCGCCTGATCCAATAGTTCCATCACCTTAAGGTTTATTCTTCCGCATTTTAAGACCAAATCAATGTATTGGTTAAGGTCGAAACTTACATTGGTGACGGTTTTAAATAAAGCCTCGTGCATGAAAGCATCCACAGACTCATCCCGAGCACCTAACTCCCTGGCATGATAGGCATAGGCAGCTGCCCCTTTTATGCCAAAAAGCAATAAATCCTGCAGGCTCTGAATATCTTCATTCTTTCCGCAAACCCCTAATTTTGTACAGCCACTTCCTCCTGCGGTCTGCTCGCACTGATAACAAAACATATTAATCTCCTTTTAGCTGTTCCCATTTCTCTTCCCCTATACACTCCCTGGCTGACTTGCACCAATCCACGCAAGAAGGCAATCTTGTCTTACAGATAAGATTCTTGCATCTAGGGCACCTTACTTTAATTTCATCCGAAAAAATCTCTATTGCGTATCCGCAATCCGGACACACCAATGTTTCCGCCTTTATATTACGCCCATCCTGCCCTGGACATTTCGCTATCATTTTAGTCTTTCTCCTTTAATACTTATAACTGCCTCTTGGAAAGGAATACTTTTACCTGAAGCAGCGATTGCTGATTTAATAATATTAACCAAACCAAAACAACAGGGAACCTCCATATGGGCATACGTAATGGATTTAATATTGTTGTTCTTAATAATCTGAGTAAATTTATCATTATAAACTCCCAGATCATCTAATTTGGGACAACCTACCAGCAGAACTTTTCCTTCTAACAGCTCCTGATGGAATCCGGCATAAGCAAAAGGTACACAATCTGCTGCTACCAATAAATCTGCATCGTTTAGATAAGGGGCTAGAGGAGGAACAAGCATAATCTGTACTGGCCATTGCCTAAGCTCTGAGTGAAATTGCGTTTTAGAACCTTTTCCGGCCTTAAGATTCCCTTCGCCTCTGAAATCCATAACTTTAGCTCCGGGGCAACCTGAAAGAGAAGTGCGACATTTATCGCGACTATCGATATTTTCTTTTAAATGGACATGGATATTCTTCTCTTTTAAGAACCCTACTGCTTGCTTAAGATAATTGTCCTGACCGTGCTTTTTTAAATGTCCCAGGTGTGCCCGAATAACATTCCCGCCTTGCTTAACAATGTTGGCCATAACTTTGACTTCATCATATTGACCTGCTTCTCTTTCTTCTACAGTGATTGCTCCCTGCGGGCAGTGACCAAGACAGGCGCCTAAGCCATCACAGAATAAATCACTTATAAGCCGCGCTTTACCGTCAACAATCTGTATCGCCCCCTCCGGGCAATTCGGTATGCATAAAGCACAACCGTTGCACTTGTCTTCATTAATTTTAATTATCTTCCTTTCCCCCATCACTATACTCCTTTATTTTAGTAAAGAGGCTGCTGTAATATTTTTTAGCTCATGCATAATATATCTTTCCATATTCTTTATTTTCTTGCTTAAAACACACTTGGCTACATTAGGACACAGCCTTTTGCGCAGTATACATTCATTAAGTTTAAACGACCCCTGAAATATGCTTATCAATTCAACCAGAGATATTTCTTCTGCCGGAATCGCAAGTTGAAATCCACCTCCGGAGCCTTTCTGAGATTTCAGGATCCTTTTTTTGTTCAGTAGTTGCAGTATCTTTCTTAAAAAAGGATACGGCACCTTCAATTCTTTAACCAGAACCGAAACAGGGAGTACCTTTTCTTTACTTTTTGCCATAAAACAAATCGCCCTAACTGCATAGTCTGTATCCCGAGTAATCAGCTTCACTTTAACAATCTCCTATTATTTTACCCATCATTACCTTAGCATAATCTCATCTTTGATAAAATGATACCATATTTGTATCATTTGTCAAGTAAAAAAATAAATATTTTTTAGGTGTCCCACCAAGTTTAGATATTCTTCCTATAGCGGTACATTAAAAGCGAATTACTGACTACCGAAAGAGAACTTAAAACCATGGCTAAACCAGCTATCATCGGGCTCAAAAGAAAACCGCCGAGAGGGTAAAGAGCCCCAGCGGCAATAGGGATAGCGATAAGATTATATAAGAAAGCCCAGAAAAGATTCTGTTTTATTTTTTTCATAGCATAACGCGATAAATCTATAGCTGTCGCTACATCCCTTAAATCATCTTTGACTAAGACTATATCTGCGGATTCAATAGCTATATCTGTCCCTGCGCCGATAGCTACACCGATATCTGAACCGGCTAAGGCAGGGGCATCGTTTATCCCATCACCCACCATTGCCACTTTTAAGCCTTGTCCGCGCAGCTTTTTTATCTCTTTGGACTTATCTTCTGGCAATACTTCTGCTAAAACCCTGTCGATATCCAACTGTCTGGTTATTGCTTCGCTAGTGAGGCGGTTATCCCCGGTAATCACCCAAACCTGCTTCCCTAGTTTTTTTAGAACACTTACTGCTTCCGCAGAAAATTCTTTTAGGATATCAGCCACAGCAAGTACCCCCAGGATCTCATTCTCGTATCCTACGATCATCGCGGTTTTACCCTGGGTTTCTAAATAATGCAATTTGTCTTCTATGAAAGACGTATTTATGTTTTTATCGGCAAACAACTTTCTGTTGCCTAAAAGAATTATCTCTTTGTTTAATCTGGCAATCACCCCTTTGCCGGTAAGAGCGTTAAAGGCATCCGGCTCGGGTATCTCTATATCCTGCCTCTTGGCGGAACGGACAATAGCTTCTGCCAAGGGATGCTCAGAACGTTTCTCCGCTATTGCCGCGTATTTCAAAACCTCCTGTTGATCTTGACCCTTGAGATTAATGATATCCGTTACTACAGGCTCTCCCTTGGTCAAGGTACCGGTCTTATCAAAGATAACTACCTCTATTTCATATGCTAATTGAAGACTCCTGGCATTCTTAACTAATATACCCTGGCCTGCCGCAATGCCAGTACCCACCATCACCGCCGTCGGGGTAGCTAAACCCAAGGCGCAGGGACAGGCAATAATCAAAACCGAAATAAAATTATTCAGGGCGAAACTAAGATTTTGGCTGATCATTAACCAGATAATAAAGGTCAATATCCCGATAGTTAAAACTGCGGGTACGAAATAAGCGGCGATCTTATCAGCTAGCTCCTGGATAGGGGCCCTGGACTCTTGTGCCTGGCGGACCAACTGGATAACTCGGGCCAGAAAAGTATCTCTGCCTATTTTTGTAGCCTTAAATTTAAAACTTCCGCTCTTATTAATAGTAGCGCCGATTACTTCGCTACCGATAGATTTTTCTACAGGGATGCTCTCCCCGGTTACCATTGATTCATCAACTCCGGAATGACCATCGATAACCGCACCATCCACAGGTATTCTTTCTCCTGGCCTGACTATAACGGTATCTCCTACCTGCACCTCTTCTATAGACACCTCTTTTTCCTGGCCATCTCTGATTACAATTGCCTTTTTAGGTTGTAAGCCTAAAAGCCTTTTGATCGCCAGGGAAGTCTTGCCCTTAGCTATGGCTTCTAAAAGTTCCCCTAAAAGAATGAAGGTGATTAAAAAAGCGGCTGTTTCATAATACAAACCCTGCACTGCTTCGCTAAAGCCAGAACGCCAGTTAGAAACGGATATTAATATACTATATAGGTAAGCTGCCCCTACTCCTAAACTAACCAAGGTGTCCATATTGGCGCGATGTATCCGGATTACCGTCATTATCCCCTGTTTGAAAAATTGGTAACCCGGCAATATCGCTGCCGTAGCCAAAATAAATTGCACCAGTGCCATATTTTCTGATAAATATAAAGGAACAGGGAATTTTAAGTGGTGGGTAAGGGTAAGATAAGCCAAAGGCAAAGTAAAGATTAATGCAAAGATAAATTTAGTTTTAGCTCTGGTTATCTGGTCAAAACTTAATTTCTGCTTTTGATCAAGATTATTCTGCGCGTTAGAACTGCTTAAATCAACAGCCTTATAACCGATTCTTTCAACCGCTTTTTGCAGATCAAGGTATGTTAGTTTCTGCGGGTCATATTCCAGATAGGCTTCTTGGGAAACAAGATTTACCTTTACTTTAAAAACACCGTCAAGTCTGCTTAAGTATTCTTTGATATTTATAGCGCAGGAGGCACAATGCATCCCGCTGATACCGATGGTTATTTTATCCATTTTTATAGTCTTGAGGAGCTATCCCTCAGCACTAACTCACCTGGCGCCTCTACCTCCAGACTAACCAAAGAAACAGGTAGGCAGCGCTAACCGCCGCTAACGTAAAAGGCAGGCCTATTTTGATAAAATCCGCGAATCTTACCTGATATTTTTCTTTGCGCAATAACCCGACAGCGACAATATTAGCAGATGCGCCTATGGGGGTAATATTGCCTCCAAGGGAAGTTCCGATCAGGAGCCCGAATAAAAACAGCTCCTGGGGAGCGCCTAACGAAACAGCTACAAGTTTTGCTACCGGTATCATCGCTACCGTATAAGGTATGTTGTCCACAAATGCCGAAAGCAATACTGA
>Ga0172375_10000592_pt1 | contig 57947 bp, 45 predicted proteins | sample LakKiv1m_FD_114537 | JGI IMG/M metagenome (GOLD analysis project Ga0172375, IMG submission 114537) | Freshwater microbial communities from Kabuno Bay, South-Kivu, Congo - kab_092012_11.1m | ecosystem: Environmental > Aquatic > Freshwater > Lake | place: Democratic Republic of the Congo...
AATAGATCGTCTGCCCACGAATACACGCGAATCAACGCGAATTAAATCAAAGTTCTTTATTCGTGTTCATTCGCGTGCATTCGTGGGCAAGTAAGATTGGGTTGCGGGCTCCGCCCGCGTTAGTGTCTAAGAAGTAATTGATCTCTTGGACTTCGCCGCTTTGCAACAGGTCGTAAGCCTCGGCCGGATTCCGCGCCGCGACCAGCTTATCGTGAAGTTCGCGGTCCTTCATGAAAATCGTCGAGATCGCGCCGAGCATCTTCACGTGCAGGTTCTCCTTGCCTGCGGGCGTAGCGACCAGGCAGACGATGTCCACGCCTTTTCCGTCGGGCGCGTCGAAGTCGACCGGTTTTCGGAGAATGCCCACCACGCCCATCAGACTCTCGTTCGCGGGGATGCGCGCATGGGGCACCGCCAGACCGCGTCCCAGCGCGGTCGACGACGCCTTCTCGCGCTCGATGACGGACTGGTACACGTCGTCGAACGTGATGGACCGCAAATGGTTGGTTTTCACGAGGAAACGGCACAGCTTCTCGATGGCGTCCCATTTGTCCGCCGCATCGAGCCCCAGAAGCATGTATTCCTCCTGCAGGAAGTCGATCAGGCGCGGCGCGCTTTGGCCCGATTCGCGCGCCCGCGCGAAACTCCGTTCGAGCACAAAGGGCCCGACGATTTCGTTCACGATGAGCGCCGCCAAGATGGTCGCGGTGACGGTCGCCGCGAGACCGGTGTTCACGAACACGTCGAACTCGCTCAGACTGATCACCAGGCCGATCGCCAGCTCGGCCTGCGGAATGAGGCAGGGACCAAGGTGCTTTGTGATCTTGCGGGGCGCGCGCATCATCAGGCCGGCGGCGAAAGCGCCCAGCGTTTTGGCGAGCATGCGGACGAGCACATAGACCACTCCCGCGACACCGGCAACCTTGAACGACGACACGTTGAGGTGGGTGCCCGCCAAAGTGAAGAACACGCAGAAGATGAGACCGTTGAAACCTTCCAGCGTCAGAGACAAACGGCGCGTGTGATAGCTGAGGTTGGCGAACGTCAGCCCCGCCACCAAGTTGACGAGCATCGCCGAGAGCGGAAAATACTGGCAGAGCACCACGTCGATGAGGATCGCGAGAATGACGGTGGAAAAAAGCTGGGAGTCGTCGTGCTGATGTTTCGCCACCAAGGCGGCCACCCAGCCCACGACGACGCCGATCACGAGATCGAGCACCAGTCCCGAGACAAAACCGCCCAGAAAGCGGGAGGCGTCGACCGTTCCCGAGGCGAGCAGTTTCACGCTGAAGACCTTGCAGATTTCAAACGCCAGAATGGCTGCTACGTTGTTGAGCGCCACGACCCCCACCAGCGTCTTGACGAGCGTCCCCCGCGCCTTGTTGGCCTGTATCAGGCCAATCACCGTGCCCGGTGCCGTGGCGATCGAGACGGCGGCCAACAACAAACGCCCGCTCATGTTCTGGATAGACAACGCGTTCAACACAACGAACACAAGAGTGAACGTGAAGACGACGTCCGCGCTCGCGAACAGGATTACCCGGCGGCTGGCGTTATGCAGCTTTTTGAAACTTAAGTGCGTGCCCGCGATAAACGTCATCACGCCGAGCGCCACCTCCGTGATGAGCCGCATGTCGCGAAGGGCCTGAGTCGGGAAGAATCCGAGAACGCTGGGTCCCAACAGGACGCCGACCAGAATTTGGCCCGATACCGCGGGGATCTTCATCCGCTTCATCACATGTCCGGCGAACAGGCCCGCGACGGCAAGCAGGATGAAGGTGCTCAGAGGGATGGGATCGGCAAAAAAAGGATGTGAAGTGAATCGCATATCGATCATTGTTTCCGCGTTGCGAGAATCCCGTATGGCGCGTTACGGTCGAGACAGGACCGCCGCATAGCCGCCCGCCGGCGGAAGGTCGAGGACGAGCGTGTCGGAGGCGGTCAAGGAACACGTGCTTTCGCGTTCGACCGGATGCCGGGGACCGCCTGCGGCACCCGCGTCCGGCACATCCGCGCATCCGCGCAGCGTCCATGCGCCTTCTCCGAGAAAGCGCAGGGGGACGCGCAACCGCAGCGCCGTCTCGCCATTCAGGGCAACCAGCCACCACGTTTCGCCGGACCGTCGCGCCACAGCGACATGCCGGGCGATCTCGGCGTCCAAAACAACCGTCTCGTCCCAGACCGAAGGAACTTCCCGGCCAAGCGTGTTTTCGTCCGCATCGCGCGCGACGCCCGATGACCCCAGGCAGACAGCCTGCAGGGCCAACCGCCGGGCGTGAGTTCCTTTAACGTCGTCCGTCGAAAAATCCACGGCGCCCAGGAGGCCGAGCGTGAACGGCACCGTCACGGTTTGCAGCGGTGTGAGCCCGCCCTTCCAGAGGTGCGGCACCCGGTCGCCGGACGCATCCTCGTGTCCGAGATTGGCGATCAGGTCGGAATCCAATAAACCGGCCGCATCGGGCACCGCCAGGACGACGCGCCACGGACTCACGTGCGGCGCAGTCGCTGACACGCACCCGCAGCCGTCGCGGTGCGGCGACAGCACGACCCGCACGGCGCTGCCCCCTGTTCCGCAGAGGGCCATGTCCGCCCAATCCGTACCCCCGGCCTCTGTGATCGCCACGCAGCGCGTCGGCGTCTGCGCCATGAGCGGCAACGCACACCGGCAGACGCCGTTCGAACCGCAACAGGGAATCGCACTCAACCGTGTTTCGGGATACCGGCTTTCTCCTCCGGACGAAGGAACGCCGATCCAGCACCGGCAGTCGTCGGCGAAGCGGAACTCCGTCCGCTCGTGGTAAATCACAAAACGGTCGAGTTTGGATTCCGGCGGAATCTCATACCGGAAGGCCACGCCGTCGTCGTAGGCGCGGACGATGACCGCGAACCGCCGGTCCACCGCTCCTTTTTCCAACAGACATACGCGGATCTGGTTCCAGCGGTCCTTCACCGCGCGGCGCTTCCCTGACCGGTTGTCCCAAAACCCGTCGTAGTCCGAGGTCTCGCACGTCTCGATCGCCGCCGTGGGTCCGAACACCACGCTGCGGTCGAAATCGAGCCCCAGCCGCGATGAAGCGATCAGGGGCTTCCCGTCTGCATCGATCCGATAACGTAGTCCGTTGACGTCGGAGACAACGGCGACAAGCCGACCGTCGGGCGACACGACGCGCTGCTCGGCGGCGAAAGATGAGACGGCGGCAAGCGCGCAAAAAGCCGTCCCGCAGATGATCGGTATCCAATTCGCCTTCATTTCGTTCCTCATGTGGGTTTTGGTATTGTGCGACGGACGGACGAAGATGTAAAGCACTGTACGTGGATTCACCGCAGTTGAATCCGCGCACAGGCTTATGAGTCAGGAATGAGGAAATGCGAAAAACCGAATCACGGTGCATGCGCGGTTTGTTGCAGACCGCGATTGCGCTAGTCGACACCGCACCGGTCACAACCAGCTTCGAGCCGCTACCGATCGTCAGCGTGTCGAGCGCAAGCACGCCCGTACCGCTGCCGTTCGCAGCCACGTTGACCGTCGCCATGCCGCCCGCCGCTACCGTGATGTCGTTGTCGAAGTCGGTCGAGGTCGGAACAGCATCCGTCATCTCGAAGTTCCCGACGAACTGTTCGGCCGTCGCCCCGCCCGTGCCGCCAGTGAAACCGATATAAGCCGTATCCCCGCTGAATGTCGTGTACAGATTGACCGTCCGGGTCGCCGTATAGACCTTCCCGTCCTGTTCGACGGTCACCTTCAAGTCAGTTCCGTTGTAGGAAACCGACACATCGACACCATTGGTCAGCACGATGCCGTTCAGTGCGCTAACCGCATCCACGCGCGAACCATTCACGATCCAACCGACGGTCGGCGTCTGATAGATGTTGAGGAACACGCCGATCGACGGCGTGACACCGGACGCGCCGAGAGCTCCGCCGGACGCACCGAGCGCGGTCAGCGAACTGTTCTGCAACAGGAAGGTTGCGCCATCCGCAGCGCCAACCGGATGTGCGCCGACTTCGTACCGGAACGACGCGTACCAAGGCACATGCGGCGTAATCTTCGTATTGTAGAACGCACTTCCCGCCTGACGGGCCAAATTCGGCGTCAGACGCACCCACTGGCTGCCCGACCGATTGGTCCAAATGGCGCAACCGTTGAGGGTCCACGTCCCCGAATCCAAGGCGGACGCGAGCTGGTTGGTCCCCGCCTCCACGTCCGGTTTGATCGCCAGTGTGCCGCCCTCCAGCGCCACGTCGCCGCCGCCGCCCAAATTCACGGGTTTGGAAACCTGCAGCGTGGCCCCCGTGTGAACGCGCGTCGTGCCGGTGTAAACCATGCTGTCGTTCATCACAAGGGTACCGGTACCGGTGACCTCTACGTCGCCGCCGCCGACAAGGTCGCCGACAATCTGGGCGCTGTTGATCGAGCCCGACGTTTCGACTTCGACAGTCGCCGTATTGGTGACAACGGAAACCGGACCCAGCGTCGCGCCTGGGCCGAAGACGAGCCGTCCGCTGTTGATAACGACGGTGCCCGCGAACGAGTTGGTCGACGTGACATAGACGTCGCCCGACAGGCCATGCAGCGCCGCACCACCGAAAAGAATCGACTGCGGCATCAGCGTCAACGATCCGCCGGGATAGGCAATATAGACTTGAAGCGCGTTTCCACCCGTGTTCTCGCGGTAGAGAATGTCGATGGCGTGGAAACCCGCCGTCAACGCGATCGTGCCGGAGCGCTGCGTCACACCCTGGTTATAGCCATTGTTGACCACAAGCTGCCGGTCGATGAACAGCATCGAACCGTCATCGCTCCCCGTGCCGAACGTATAGGTGCCGCTCTGGCTCAAGAAGATGCTTCCAAACAGGTAGGCGTCATAAGTGTCCGCTTCCGCGCCCCCCGTCTGCACATACGGTGTCGGCCACGCCGTACCGGCCGACCCCGTGTCGAGGTTCGCGCCGAGCATCAGTGAATTCGTGACATAGTTCGGTCCGGACGGGAACGCAGTGCTAAGATACGACCCCCACGCGGCCATCGACTGAAACTCGCTGTAGTCGCTGTCGGAGGTCGACCGGTTGTAGAAGTACATCTGCAGGCCGTTCTGTCCGTAAGCCTTAGCCGACGTTCCGGCCGCCAGATTGAGCAGGCCGAGCGTCGACGCGCCGTTCGTCAGCACCAGGTCGCCGTTTTTGATATCCAGTTCGCCATAGTAGTCGCTGCCGCTGGCGGAGAGCGTCAGCGTTCCCGCGCTTTCCTTGACCAGCCGACTGGCTATGTTCGAGCCGGAAATCGTTCCGCCGTAGGTCATGTCCGCCGCGTCGAGGATGCGCAGCGTCGCTAGTCCCGTGTCGGCGAACGCGATGTTCCCCGAATCTCCAGCCAATGTACCGATCCTCGTCTCGCCCGTGTCGAGGCCAGTGAAGAGCAGCGCATTCGGCAGTTCCTGTTGCGTCCCGCCGGGCCGAGTCAACCATACGTACTTGCCGATCAATCCCGTCGTGCCATACGTCACCTTCAGCGTGCCGCCAGCCAATGTCAGCGTGTCCGTTATTGCGTTCTCGCCCCAACATTCGAGCGTGCCGCCCCGCGCCTCCGCCACGCCGACACGGAGATTCATGCCGTCCGTCTCCAAGAACGCGCCCGATGCGATCTCGACGGCTCCCTTGCCGCTACCCTGCGGCAGAACGCCCTCGCTCGAAACACGCAACGTACCGGCATCGATATAAGTCGCGCCGCTATAGCTCTCCGGCACCGTGAGCGTTAGCGCGCCCGTTCCTTCCTTGCGCACCGCGCCACCGCCGCTGACGGCGTCGCCGAACGATTTTTCGGCATCGGTCTTGAGCCGGAGCGTCGCGTTGTCGGTGATTCCACCCGTGGAACCCCACGTGAAGTTCGCGCCGTCGCCGATGCGGAAGTTACCGCTGCTGAGCGTCACTTTTCCGTTATAGGTGTTGTCGGCCCCCGCGAAAGTCACGTAGCCGCCGTCGGTCATCGTAATCGTGCCGGCCCCCGAGAGATTGCCCGCGACCGTCATCGTATAGGACCCCCACGGATGCAGTTCCATGCCCTTCGGGCCGACCGTGACGCCGCGGTTCTGGTGCAGCGTGAACTCCGTCGGCCCGCTGCGGATCACGCCGTTGTCGACGTACAGGTTGTTCGGTTCGGCCGTCTCGGGAACCGCGCCCAAACCGTCGGATGCCAAAAACAGCACGCCGCGGTTGTTCACGACCGTGCCGCCGGAATAGGTGTTGCCCGCCTTCAGCTCGACGATGCCGGGCGTGCCGACGATCACTTTGTTGACGGTCGCGCCATCGGTCAGGTTGCTGACCGAGAAACCGTGATACGACTGACCGGAATAGACCGCATTGCCGCCGCCGAGCGTATAGGCTTCCAACGCCGTCGACGGCGTCAGGTTGCCCGTGTAATTGAGCGTGTATTCGGCGGAGCCGACCACGATGCCGGGATGGTTGCGCAGGTCGATATTTTTGGCCGCATTGGCCGCCCCGACCAAGAGGATGCCGGAAGAGGCTGTCGTCAGGCGTCCCGTCACCAACGCGTTGATGTCCATGTCGGCGACAAAGCGGAGAACCGCGCCATTGCGGAGTTCGATGTCGGGCATACCGGGAATCGCTTGATAACCGAATGCGTTGGCGTGACCCAGCGTCACAGTCGCAGCGTCAATCTCCACGCCGCCGGTGAAACTGCTGTCGCCGTTCAGCACCATGCCGCCGCCGGACACGCCGGTTATGGAGAGATGCCCCGGCGTTGTGCCGGCATCCGTCAGAACTGCGTTGTTCGTGACGGTCGAGCCTTCGATTTGGAACGTATAAACGCCTTGATAAGGGATGAACGTGCCGGTGTAGTCGAAGGCACCCGAGAAAGCGAGTTTCATGTAAGGGAACGTCGAGAAGTCGACGGTGTCCGCCGCGTTGGCCGCAAAGAGCGTCAGATAGCCGACGGAATTAGTGTTGAGACAATCGCGCAGTTGTGTCGCACCGCCGATCTTGGCACAGCCGATCGACGCGGCCGCGTCGTTGGTCAGCGTCACCGTCCCCGCATAGTCGTCCGGCAGCCCGTTGGTGGCGCTGAAATACAGATCGCCGGCCCGCACATCGATGGGCCCCGTGAACGTGTTGGCACCCGAGAACGTGATGCGGCCTGCGCCGGTTTTGGTCAAACCGCCGCCCGCACTGCCTGAATCCTCCAACAGCGGTTGGGCCGCCGTGACGGTCAGGCCCGCCGGGATGTCGAACGTTGCCCCTCCCGACTGGACGTAGGCGGGGTCAGGTTGTAGAAGAAATCGGTACGCGAGTCCAAGGCCCGCATCGTGCCGCCGTTCAAATAAAGACGATTCGTCCCTGCGGTGCTCACCGCGAGAAAACGCTTCGCCTCGATCGCGCCGCCGTTCAGACGGACCGTGCCGGCAGAAACATTGGTCGATGTACCGGCCGACCACTGGAAGTCGCCTGTGGCACGGATCGCACCGCTGTCCACCGTCACTTCGGCCTGCGCGCCGTTGACGTTCAGCCGCGTCGCACACACCACACAATATGATCGCCGCGCCCATCATCCATTTCCCCTGCATAATGCCGCCCCAAAATGAGAACAGGCATGAGTTTACCGTCCTGACAGCAAATGGCCAAGTCTGCTTTATCAGCAACCAGTGGTCTCGAACGATAAAAAAACAACTCTTTTCCCGTTTTTTCAATTGACGGATTGCGGGCTCCAACAGTAAACTGAACCGGCATATTGATGTTGGACGAGTGTGTTTGCGGAATGTTGGGTCGGCACAGGCAACGTTTGCGGGGGCGATCCTGACTCCGGGACTGATCGTTCGAGCGTCTGAGGAAACAGACGGGCCATGACCCCTGACAAACAGGATGCCGTCCAAGGCTTTATCGACCACCACGTGATGCACCACGCGGGTTCGGCGGATGCGTGGAACTTGCCCTTTGTCCACCTGCAAGCGCTGGAGTGGTTCCACTACGACGCGGTGATGCTGTTCGTTGTCGTCGCGCTCCTCGTTGCCGTCTCACTGGCCGTGCGTCGCTCGTACGGCACGGTCCCCAAGGGCATCGCCGCGGTCGCCGAACTGTTCGTGGTCTTCATTCGCGACCAGGTCGTCTACCCGAACTTCGGCGCCGCCGCGGGCCGCGGCTTCGTTTCGTTTTTCTGCACGCTCTTCGTTTTCATCCTCGCCTCGAACCTGCTGGGCCTGATCCCGCTCTTCAGCACGGCGACCGGCAACGTCAGCGTCACGGCGGGGCTCGCGACGATCTTCATGTTCACAGCGCTCGGCGCTGTGCTCAGGCTGCGCGGCCTCCACGGCCTCAAGGCCGCTTTCATTCCCCACGGCCTGCCGGGCTGGCTCGTGCCCGTCATGGCCGTGATGGAGGTGATCAGCTTCTTCGCACGCGTGTTCGCGCTGACGATGCGTCTTTTCTGCAACCTGCTCGCAGGCCACATCGTCATCTACTCGCTACTGGGCCTTGTGCTGATTTATGGCTGGTCGGCTTTTCCGGCGGTTCCAGTCGCCGTCGCCATGTATTTCTTCGAGCTGTTTGTGGCGTTCCTGCAGGCGTATATCTTCACGCTGCTCTCCGCGATTTTCACGAACATGATGGTGAATCCTGAACACTGAACAACGAAACGAGGTGTGAGATGATGGTTCCTCTTGCGATGGGTACGGCGGCAATCGGCGCGGGCATGACTTTGGTCGGCGCAGGTCTCAGCATCGGACTGCTCTGGGCGGCGGGCGTGCAGAGCATGGCGCGCCAGCCCGAGCTTCAGGCAAAGCTGCAGACCACGATGATCATCGGCGCGGCGTTCATCGAAGGCGCCGCCCTGTTCGCCCTGGTGATCTGCCTCATGAAGGGCTGATGCCTGCCGACGCGAGGAATGATGCCATGAACGAAGCCGAACACGCCGGACACACGGAGGCGGTGCCGGGCATTCCGGAACCGATCCAGAAGCTGCCGAGCGACGTCATGCAGGTCTCGGGACAGATGATCCTGCTGACGTGGCTGGCCTTCGGCATCGCCGCGTTCTGTCTGCACCGGTTGCTCTGGAAGCCGATCCTGCATGCGGTCGAGAAGCGCGAGCGGTCGATCGGCGAGGCGCTCGACGGCGCCGAGCAGGCCCGCCAAGAACTGGCAGCCACAGCGGTGCGCAGCCGTGAAATGCTCGACAAGGCGTCCGACGACGCGCGCGTCGTGGCCGAACAGGCCGCGCGCGAAGCCAACGCCGCCCTTGCCCGCGCCGATCAGGCAGCGAAAGATGTAGCGCAGCGACGCATCGCCGACGCCGAACGCGAAATTGAGACCGAAGCGCGCAAGGCCGCCGAGTCGGTGCGCCTCGACGCCGCCAAGCACCTCGGCGAGATGGTCGAGCGTCTGCTGACCAAGAACCTGACCGACGACCAGCGCCGCGCCTATCAAGCCGACATTCTGAGCGCGGTGAAACTGTGACCCACGAGGGCGTCTATGCCAGCGCGTATGCCCGCGCCCTGCTGGGCGCGGCTGCGGCGCAGCGCGCCGTGGCGGCCGTGACGAGCGATCTCCGCGCCCTCGAAGACCAATGGAACGGGTCGGTCGAGTTCCGCCGTTTTTGCCACGGCAGGCACCAGACCATCCCGGGCCAGCGCGCGCAGACCGTCCGGGACATCTGGGGCGATTCGCTCGCGCCGGTCACCCTCGGTTTTCTCGCGCTCCTCGCCGATTGGGGCCAACTGCATCTCCTGCCCCTGATCGTCGACCGCTTCGTCGAACTCGCCGACCGCGCCGCCGGACGCCACAAGGCCGACGCGGCCTTCGCCTGCGAGCCGATCCCGGACGAACTCGACCGCGTGCGCCGGATGATCGCCGATGCCTACGGCCCCCTCGTCGACCTCGCCGTGCGGGTGGAGCCCGCGCTCCTCGCCGGCGTCCGCCTCCGCATCGACGACCGCCTCGTCGACGCCAGCCTCGCCGGACGTCTCGCCCGCCTTAAGAAAGGCCTCTTGAAACCCATGCCGCTCGAAGCGGCCGCCACAGGAAAACCCTGAGACCCGCCATGAACATCCAACTCAAACCCGATGAGATTTCAGCTCTCTTGCGCCGACAGATGCAGAGCGCCGACCAGCCGGTCGACAGCGCCGAGTTCGGCACCGTGCTCAGCGTCGGCGATGGCATCGCCCGCGTCGACGGCATGTCCAAGGTGATGTACAACGAACTCGTCGAAACCGACGACGGCGTCGCCGGGCTCGCCCTGAACCTCGAAGAGGATTCCGTCGGCATCGCCGTGCTCGACGACGTGACGCGCGTCCGCGAAGGCGACCTTTTCCGCCGCACCGGACGCGTCGTTTCCGTTCCCGCCGGTGAGGCGCTGATCGGCCGCGTGGTCGACGCCCTCGGCCGCCCGCTCGACGGTAAGGGCCCGATCCACACCGACGTCATGATGCCCGTCGAGGGCTTTGCCCCGTCGATCATCGAGCGTAAGAACGTCTGCGAGCCGCTCCAGACCGGCATCATCGCCATCGACGCCATGACCCCGATCGGCCGCGGCCAGCGCGAACTGATCATTGGCGACCGCAAAACCGGCAAAACCACGCTGGCCATCGACACAATCCTGCACCAGGCGGGACAGGGCGTCCACTGTTTCTACGTCGCCATCGGACAGAAACTTTCGACCGTCGCGACGCTCCACCGGCTGCTGGCCGAGCACAACGCCATGTCCTACACGACCATCGTGCTGGCGAACGCCTCCGAGCCAGCGCCCTTGCAGTATCTGGCACCCTACACCGGCTGCGCCATGGCGGAGTACTGGCGCGACCGCGGCGGACACGCGCTCTGCATCTACGACGACCTCACCAAGCACGCGCAGGCCTACCGCCAGATGTCCTTGCTCCTGCGCCGCCCCCCCGGCCGCGAGGCGTTCCCCGGCGACATTTTCTATTTGCACAGCCGGCTGCTGGAACGCGCCGCAAAGCTCTCCGACGCCAAGGGTGGCGGTAGCCTGACCGCCCTGCCGGTCGTCGAGACGCAGGCCAACGACATCTCGGCCTATATTCCGACCAACGTGATCTCCATCACCGACGGCCAGATCTTCCTCGAGGCCAGCCTTTTCCACGAGGGCCAGCGCCCCGCCATCAATCCCGGCATCTCGGTCTCGCGCGTGGGCGGCGACGCCCAAGTCAAGGCCATGAAGCAGGCCGCCGGCCCCATGCGCGTGCTGCTCGCGCAGTACCGCGAACTCGAAGCCTTCATGCGCTTTTCCTCCGACCTCGACGCCAACACGCTGGAGCAGTTGGCCGTCGGCCGCTCGCTCATGCGCGTGCTGCGTCAGCCGCCGAACCAGCCCGTCGCCGTCCACAAGCAGGTGGCGGTCCTGTTCGCCGGCACACAGAAGGCCCTCGTGAAGATTCCGGACATCCACATGCGCGAGGCGATCAATGCCATTTACGACGCGGTCGACCACCGCGAGATCGGACAGACCTACACGGCGCGCTTCCAGGCCAAGTCCGTGCTGGACGACGAACTGAAACAGATGTTGGGCACGCTCATCGAGGACGCGGTCAAAAAGTACCGCAAGAGCTGACGCCCGGACGACGGTGTGAACCATGGCGAACTTTCGCGAATACAGCGCTCGGCTGACGGCCATGAGCGGCATGCGGCGAGTGACGGCCACGATGAAGATGGTGGCGGCGTCTCACCTGCACCGGGCCCAGTCTGAACTCAAACTGCCCGTGCCCTTCGCCGAGGCTCTGTGGGCGCTCGTCCCCGTGGCGCGTCGCGAGGTCTTCGCGTCGCACCGCATCAGCCAGCCCCCGCCCGAGCGCGACAGCCGCATTCTGCTGCTCGTGATCAGCGCCAACCGAGGACTTTGCGGCGCCTTCAACAGCACCGTCATCCGCGAGACCCGACGCTGGGCCGCCGAACAGCGCGAGACGCGCGGCGCCAGCATCGACGCCATCTACGCGGGCCAGAAGGGGTACGCGGCGCTGTGGCGCGACATCCCGTCGATCATGAAGGTCGCCGTCGCATCCGCCCACCCACAGGCCAAGGAGACCATGGCCCTCTCCAAATACGCCGTGGACGCCTTTCTGTCCGACCGTGTCGACGAGGTGTGGCTGATCGGGAACCGGTTCGTGAATTCGATGTCCTTCGAGCCCCGGCTCTATCGTTTGTTCCCCTACCAAGAGCTGCCCAAGATCGGCCGACCGGAAAAAGAGCCCACCGAGATACCGCGGCTGATCGAGCCCGACGACACCCGTATGATCGAAGCGATCGCCCGGCAGTGGGTTCACCTCGGTGTCTACTACGCATTGCTGCACAGCGTGGCAAGCGAGCACGCGGCGCGCGTGATGGCCATGGAGAACGCGACCGTCAACCTTCGGCGCATGGAAAAAGATCTGTTGCTTTTGCGCAACCGGGCGCGGCAAGCGGCGATCACCAACGAGCTGACCGAAATCGTCAGCGGGGCGGAGTCACTGGGATAATTTTTGTCGGGGCGGGCCGCACGCCCGCCCGGCGCGAGAGGTCACTATGAGCGAAGAGAAAAGAAACATCGTGAATCGCGGGCGCGTCATCCAAGTCCTGGGCGCCGTGGTGGACGTGGAGTTCCCGGACGGCGACCGGCCGCATCTGCTCTCGGCCCTGGTCACGACCAATCCGCTTCTCAACGACAAGCAGGAAAACCTGATCCTTGAAGTCGCACAGCACCTCGGCGATTGCCGCGTGCGCACCATCGCCATGGATTCGACGATCGGCCTCGTGCGCGACGCCGTCGTGCGCGACCTCGGCCAACCGATCACCATGCCGGTCGGCAAACCCACGCTCGGCCGCGTCATGAACCTGCTCGGCAATGCCGTCGACGGCAAGGGCCCCGTCAATTCCGACCTTCGTTTGCCCATCCACCGTCAGCCGCCGCCCTTCCTTGCGCAGAACCCCGAAGCCCAAGTGCTCGTTACCGGCATCAAGGTCATCGACCTGCTGACGCCCTATCGCAAAGGCGGCAAGATCGGCCTCTTCGGCGGCGCAGGCGTTGGCAAAACCGTGCTGATCCAGGAGCTGATCCATAACATCGCCCACGAGCACGACGGCTATTCGGTCTTCGCCGGCGTCGGCGAGCGCACCCGCGAGGGCACGGCCCTCTATCAGGAGATGGGCAGCGCCGGCGTGCTCGACAAGACCGCCATGATTTTCGGACAGATGAACGAACCGCCGGGCGCCCGCGCCCGCGTCGCGCTCTCCGCCCTTACCGTGGCCGAGTATTTCCGCGACACGATGCGGCAGGACGTGCTGCTTTTCATCGACAATATCTTCCGCTTCGTGCAGGCCGGTTCCGAAGTTTCGGCCCTGCTCGGCCGCATCCCCTCCGCCGCCGGCTATCAGCCTTCGCTCGGCACGGAGATGGGCGAGCTGCAGGAGCGCATCACCTCCACCAAGCACGGATCCATCACCTCCGTGCAGGCCGTGTACGTGCCCGCCGACGACTACACCGATCCGGCCCCGGCCACGACCTTCGCCCACTTGGACGCCACCACCGAACTCTCCCGCGCCATTGTCGAGCAGGGCATCTATCCCGCCGTCGATCCGCTTTCGTCCAGCTCTTCGATGCTCGCCCCCGAAATTGTCGGCGAGGAGCACGTCCGCGTCGCGCGCGGCGTGCAGGAGGTGCTGCAGCGCTACAAGGAGCTGCGCGACATCATCGCCATTCTCGGCATGGACGAACTCTCCGAACTCGACAAGATGACCGTGTCCCGCGCCCGCAAGATCCAGCGTCTGCTCTCGCAACCATTCCACGTCGCCGAGACCTTTACGGGCATGAAGGGCACCTACGTCAAGTTAGAGGACACCATCCGCTCGTTCGCCGCCGTGCTCGACGGCAAATGCGACGACCTGCCGGAACAGGCGTTCTATATGGTCGGCACCATCGAAGACGCCACCGAGAAGGCCAAAACACTTAAGAAATAACGCGCTGTTTTCCGCACCCTATGACCACATTCCCATTCAGCATTCTGACGCCCAGCGGCACGATCGTCGACGGCAACGTGACGCAGGTCGAGGTGCGCTCTTACCTTGGCTCGCTCGGCATCATGGCCAACCACGAGCCGATCGTCGCGGCCTGTCCCGCCGGCGTCGTGCGCCTCCTTCAGGACGGCGTCTGGGTGCGCTTCAAGGCCGAGGCCGGCATTTTGTCCGTCGACCGCGAAAAAGCCGTCTACCTCACGCCTTTCGCCCAGTTCGCCGGCAATCAATAGAAGGGTGCGCTGCGGACATCACCGCAACGAGGCCGACCGTTTATTTTTTTCGCGCGCGTTGGCGCGCGGCGCACATCGTCATCGCACGTGGACGCGGGTCGCATCCCTAATCGGCAAGCAACTCAATCTTGAAAAATCCGCATTTCGACGACGTTTGAACGCGGACTTCCGTTTCTGTTCCCTTCCCCGCTTTGAACCCAGCCGACGTGTAATTGGACCAACCTTTCGCGTTCGGAGCACTCACCGCTGCATTGGTCCAGTCGTTTTCATCTCCGCTCAAATGATCGCAGAACTTCACGCCGTATCGACAACCGGGGTCAGTTCCAATGGTGACGTGAGCGACGCCGGAATCGAGGCGCATCCGTTTCACGGTGACCGCCTTGACGGCGACAGGCGAACCAATCATGTGCGCCTGTCCAGACTCATCGACAATCATAAAGTAATAGGTCGTGTCCGCCGACAACTGTGTACTGTGTACCGTATACCGATTGGATCCGCTGCCGATGACATCTTCGGACGGGACGCGACCGACTTCCACCCACGCGTTGTCCATCCAGACATACACCACGATGTCTCCGTTTCCGCTCTCGTCGACGGTCGTCACCTGAATGTTCACGCCGCCCTTACCCGTCGCGAAGACGCGCAGGCCGATTTCGGTGGACAAGGTAGACGTGGTGAACCCGAAATTCAGATAGTCGCCCGTTCGGTCGGCGACCACGCCTTCGCCCGACATAAGCGTGTCGACGACATAAGCATCCGACGATGTTCCGCTTGCAACGGCGCGATTTCGCATCGGGTCAGACGCTTGCGGCTCCTCAGTGGGAACCGCGACCGGGCTGGAGGAATCGCGCGACACAAAGACAGACACAGTCCCAGGGTGAACCCCTGAAAATTGATAATAGCCATTCGCCGCCGAACTGGTGGATGCCACCGTCGTTCCGTCTATGATGAGCCGGACAAGCGCGTTCGAAATGGGAACGTCGCCACCGCCATAGACGCAGTCCGAATTGCCGTCCACAAACAAGTATCCACAGACAACCGCAGGAACATAAACCCCAGCGTCGACGGTCGTGTTCGTCGCGCCTGCGGACAGTTCTATCCAAGAGGAAAATCCAGACTCCGGATCGGCGTCGCTGTCCAGAAGGTCGTATCCGTCACCGGAGACGTTCGCGGTCGTGAACAGCGAACCGCCCGGTGTCGTGAACGACACGCGGTAAGAAGCGGGCAATAACGATTCGAACAGATAGCTTCCCGACGCATCGGTCGTTGCGGACGCCACCACCCCGTTGGTGGCATCCAACAACCGAACGGCCACGCCCTCTACGTAAGGTTCGGTCGCGTCGTCCCGAAGCCCATTCCCGTCCATGTCTTCCCAAACGCGTCCCCCCAATGCAGCACATCGTTGTCCGTGCTGTCGCCGTCCGTGAGCGCGACGGGCAAACAGGCATTCCGCGTCTGTCCCGAAAGACCCGTCGTCACGACGACCACGACGTAACTGCCCGAGCCGAGATTTTCGAACACGTACGAGCCGACTGGGTCCGTCTGCGCCGTGCGGTACAGAACGCCGTCCGAAAAATCGCCGTCGCCGTTCGGATCCGTGTAGAGTTCGACCGTCAGACCGCCCACCGGCTGGTCCGGCGAACTGACTGTTTGATTCAAGTCGGAGTCGTCGCGCACCTTGCCGACGATCCTCAGCGGCAAATCGGGCAACGTGCCCGTGAACGGATAGTTGTGAAACTCGCATCCCGACCACCCGCAGTGGATCAGACTGCCACAGGTCGCGAAGCGTCCGTCCTGCCCCGGCACCGACACCGACGCGACGCTGTCGGGATTGCCGACCAACACGCTGCCTTGGAACGCCGCATAGCCGCTCACCGTGACCGTCTTCGCGTCTGGAAAATTCCAGAGCAGTTTAGGGGCGAACGGGCTCTCGTCGTTTACGCCGTTGATTTCGTACGAATAGGTTCCCAAGGTAAAGGTGGCGTCTGCTCCCGCTTTTTTGCAGTTGACGAGAATCGTATCCCCATCTTCGAAACCGGAGAACACCACGCCCCAGCAGGACGACGTCACGTCGTTGGTCAGATTGAACACCCACGTTTGAGGGTTGCCGTTCTCCCCGTCCGCCGCAATATAGAGGCCGCCCCACTGCGACGCCATTGTGCCGCCGGGCGTATTGGACAGCGTCCCCCAGTACTGGCTTTTGGCTTGGAGTTCGGCAATCAACGCATCGGCCGCCGCATAATCAACACCGCCCGTGATCACGGTTCCCCGGTCAATGATGGACACCGTACTTGCGATATTCGAGCCGATCTGAATGGGAACGAAACCGGGCGTGTTGATGCTGCCGCTTCCGACGAGGTCCCCCCCGACCACCAGCGAGGGAACATCCGTAGGCGGAAAGACCCCCGCCCCCGCCCCCGCGCGACCAATCACATAACCGCTCAGCATCGGCCCCAAATCCGCCGAAAACAACGAAAACGGAACGGAAAACAGAACCAACCCCATGCGTTGTTTCGCGCCACGAATACCTCGAAAAATGGAAACCGAAAGAAAATTTCTAATGTACGTGCTTATGGCCAACGCATTTTATGGATTTGGCCACCAGCACGCTATTGGACCATGGGCCTATTGATGCGGTCTGCGTCTATTGGTCTACGCGCACAATCTTGAAGAACGCCTTCCGACGGTTGATCGGAATGCGCACGACGGTCTGCGATCCGGTTCCGGCCATGAACGACTGATCGGAGTAGGCGGACCAAGCGGAGCCCTTGAGTCTGCTCACGTACTCGACCGTCCAGTCCTCATCGTTCGCCGAAAGCGATTCGCAGACCTTCACGACGTATCGGCACCCCGGATCCGTTGTGAACGTCACATACGCCGTCTGCATGTCCAAGCGGATCGACTGCACCTCGATGCTTCCCACCACCACGGGAAGGGCCGAGTCATGCACGTGGCCGGACTCGTCGACGATCCGCAGGTAGTAACTGCTTCCGACGGCAAGCCCGCAGGCAGCAACCGTGTAGAGGTTGTCGCCTTCGCCCACGACTTCCGACGACGACACGCGCCCCACCTCGACCCACGCGTTGTCGATCCATGCGTAAACCACGATGTCGCCAGTTCCCGACTCGTCCACCGTCCGAATCTCAATCGAGACTGTCCCTCCGCTCCCGGACGCGTACAGCTTCACGTCGAGGGCCGTCGACAGGCTCGTCTCCGCGTATCCGACGTTCAGCGTCTCGCCGGGAAGAGATTCGGTCGTTCCATAACCGGGTGCCAAATCGTAGACGATGTACGCGTCCGCGCCATTTGAATCCGGCAGCGCACGGTTCCGCGCAGGATCCGACGCAGCGGGCTCCCCAGTCGGAACCGCGCACAACGTTGAGTTCGCGCGCGACACCAGCACAGTCACCGTCCCCGGCAGCACGTTCCCGAACCAGTAATACCCCATCGCGTCGGTGTTCGTCGACGCACAGACCGTTCCGCCCGACACCAAGCGCACCAACGCGTTGGTCACCGTCGCGTCGCCGCCGTCCCGCACCAAGTCGCCGTTGCGGTCCGCAAACAGGTAGCCATACACCGCTGCCGTTTTCACCAACGGAATGTTGTTGTTCAGGATTCGGGGGTCGCCCGCTTCCAACTCGAACGAAAGATAATAGGTGTTGGACGCCGCGCTCCAATCCACGAGATAGTTCTTGTTCGTCTCGCTCAGTCCGCTTCCCAAAACGATGGGATCCGCGTACCCACTGGGATCGAACACGCCCGTCTGCGCGGCCCGCACGGGATCGACCACATACCCGGACGGCGGCGTCACGACAATCGTATAGACCGTAGGCGTTCCGTTCGTCCCAATGAACATGTATTCGCCCGTAGTGCCGTCGATCAGGATAACGGCATTCGTGCCCAGCACCGACACCTTGCCGCCCGACACGACGTGACCGTCCGTCGTGTCGTAGAGGAATCCGGACGGATCGACCTCGACAAGAAAACCGTTGTCCTCACTGTCGCCGTCGTCCAGAACGACCGGCAACGCATCGGACACCTCGTTGCCGCCGTTTTTCAAGACAATCACGACATAACTTCCCGGAATAAGATCGTCGAATCCGTAGGAACCGTCCGAAGCAGTCCGCCCGTTATAGACAAGTATCCCGTCCGAAAAATCACCGTCGCCGTTCGGGTCCGTGTAGAGACGGACTTGGGCACCCATATAGGGAACGTCCGGCGAACTGACGGTTTGGTCGCGGTCGGCATCGATCCGTATCGTTCCGCTGATCGCATAGGTGTCTGACGAACGGTATCCGAACTCGACGTCCACAAGCAAAGGCGAGGACAACGTCAGCGACGCGATGGCCGCGCTGTCGCCCCCGCCGTCCGGATCCACCGTGTTGAGGGTGATTCCAGAGGGCAGACCGTTCGTCGAAACCGACACACTCACCGAATTTCCAGATGACGACGCATACAGCCCATCGAACAAATAGAGGCCGTCGACGCCCGTCGACACCGTGCGGCTTTGTGTTTCGCCGCCGCCGAGGAGATCGCCCGTCACCGTGACGGCCACGCCGCTCACGCCCTCGCCTTCATCCCACTCGCCGTTCCCGTTGTAGTCGATGAACACGCGTCCGCCAACGGCGGCCTTGTAAAGCGTTCCCGATACAGTCGCCGTTGCGGTCACACCTTCTGTGCCCTCGTGCGCCGTGGCGACGACGGCGTACGTCCCCGTCGCCGACGCCGTTGTCCACGCATATTCGTATGTCTTCGACCACGCGTCGCTGGCGACCATCTGCGCGTCCGCCAGCGAGACCGCAGCATCGCCCGATGCGCCCGGACCGTCGATCACAAGGTCGACCCCGGTGATGTCCGCCGAACCGAACGGATCGGTCGCCGTCACACGGGCGTAACGCGTCGCGCTGATCGGGCTGAACGTCTCGGGGACGCCGTCCGGATAGGCGGCGCTGTACACACCGAGGCTGGGTACGGCGATGATGCTGGCCGTGGGCAAAACGATCTTGGAGGGATACGTCGCGCTGTCGTATCGGATTTTGAAGCCGACGCCGGACTGAGCGTTGGAAACGACGAGCGAGATCGCCTGTCCGGCCGCGATGGAAACGGCGCTCGGCGTCGTTCCAGACCACACCAGCGCGCCGTTCGCGCTGGCGTAGGCCGCGTTCGTAAGCGTCAGGAACGCCGTTCCGCCGACCGACAAGCGCGCAGACACGACCGGATTGGCCGGCATCGTCCCGCTCGTCACCGTCACATAATTCGTAATCCGGACGACCGCACCGGACGCCAGTGCGAACGGCAACGCGAACACGGGCGACTGAACGAACGTCGCCGTCCCCTGCGCGGGACGGATCGGAACCGCCCCGATGGCCCATGCGCCACTGCCGGTGCTCCAGCCCATGGCCATGCCGGAGGCCCCCGCCTTGGTGCTGCCGCCGCCGGCGAGGTTGCTCTGCGAATCATTCTCCCAGAGCTGGGTTTGACCGCTGTTCGCCGTCGCGGTGCTGCCCGAAGAGACCGCGACCGTGTCGAAAACCAGTTCGCCCGCGCTCGCCGACAGTGTGACGTCGGGAGAAGACGACGAACCCGTATTGGACACAAACGTACCCAGCGGCGTCGTCTGATCGACCCCCGAGAACGACGATGCTCCGGCGACGACACGGGCCTGCGAATCGAGCGTCACCACCACGTTAGCCGTTCCGGCGGACGGATCGAGCAACCGGTACATGTACATGCGGACCCCCGGCGTTCCCGAACGCGTGGCCGAACCGACCTGAGTGAGGGCAGCGCCTCCGTACGTGACTGAACTCGCCGAGGCCGAAGTCGAACGGATTGCAATGCCGACGAGTAACAGCCGGTTTGTCCCGGTGCCCACCGTATGCGAAAACGTCAAACTCGAGCTGTTGATGCTGGAAGACGAATTGCCGATGTTTTCGACCGCCGACGCGAAAAGCTCGTCTGTCAGCGCCGTCGTCTGATCACTCGTCGCCACGGGATCGATGCGGTCGAGCGTCTGGCCGTTGCTCAGATAGAGCACTTTGCCCGCCGCCGTCGCCGCCGTTGTCCGCGCGACATAAAATGCGTTGTTTGTTGAAGTCTCAGCCGACGTTAGCGTCAGTGGTATCCGCAAATCGTTGGCCCCCGACGAATCGCAGGTGTTGATGTAACCGGCGGGAAGCGACAGGGCAACCGTATAGGAACCGGGGCGGACGTTGTAAAACGTGTACGCCCCCGTCGCGGAGGTCTCCTCCGAAGCGACCGTATCGCCCGCCGCATTCACCAGCAGCAGCGTCGCGCCCGCGATGCCAACCGTATCTTCGGCGTCGACAATGCCGTCGCCGTCTTCGTCCATTTTAACCGAACCCGAAACCGTCGCGGGCGTTTCCACCAACCCGGCACCGATTGTCACTTTAAACTCGCCCCCTCCGAGCACGAACGCCTCGGTGCAGCCCGTGCCGCCGTCGATGTCGGAATTCGATTCGCCATCGATCCCCTGCCCGTCGGCGTCCTGTTCCGTGAACGCATAACCGCACGGGATCATTCGGCTTCCATTCGTCCGTCCGCCCCCCCGCGATTGTCCGAAGCGCCTGCAGTGTTCCGTCTTCGGGGAGCGGCACATAGAACGTTTGAACCGGCGACAGGTTCTCGCCCCACGAGACGATGGGGACCAACAACCACGCAACAGCAACCGCCCACACGCGGCCAGACCGGACACTCTTGCCACAAGAAGAAAACAAGCGATAAAACAACATCCTAAACCTCTAACCGCATGCGTGGAAACACATCGCACGCATTACCCATCAGAGGTTAAAAGATTTCCGGCCGTTAATCTATTGGACTTTGGTCTCAATGAATAGCGCAAGCGCCCCCCTCCGACCGATTCCGGAAAAACACGGTGGACGTCCCATGCGCGGCCTCAGACGAGGTCCGTTACGCCGAACACCCCGTTCGGCGCGAACGGTCCCGGGTTGAGCACCAAGGTGCGGCCGATGTGCGAGCGCGAGGCGGCTTCGTGAATATGCCCGGTGAGACAGCACGCGGGCTGGACGTCGTCGATGAACGCGCGCAGCGCGCGACAACCGACATGCAACCCCGACGTCAAACGATCAGCGTCGGTGTTGTGGGGCGGCTGATGGACGACTAAGATCAAACGGTCGGCTCGGTCACCGCAGGCGAGGCGGAAGCCGTCGAGAAGGCGCGCATACTCGGTCTCGTCGATTTCGTTCGGCGTGTGCGACGGACAAGGCAGGGAACCGCCTATCCCGGCGAAAAGCCAACCGTTCTGCTCAACGACTCGTGCGTGAAGGTTTTCCCATCCCGCGATTCCGCATCCGTTGTGGACCGCGTCGCAGTTCCCGAACACGAAATACGATGGGAGTTCCGCGATCCGCACCGCATGTGCGACGGCCCCCGCCTGTTCAATGTTTCCAAACGTGGTGAAATCCCCGCAAACCACCAGCGCGTCCGCACGACGCCCGGCTTCGCGCAACGCGTCCGAACACGCGGTGTCGCCTACACGCCCATGCAGGTCCGCAATAACAACGAGTCTCATCGTCCGTTCACACCTTTTGAATGCTCCGCGTCAGGACTCGGAACATCTCGCCCGACGTCTTGGACGCCAAAAGCGCCTTCAGCGTTTTTTCCTCGTGGAGCACGGACAGCGCCGCGCTCATGAACTCCATGTAAGGGGCCGCATTCGCCGTAGGGCAGAGCGTCAGGATGATCACGCGCGATGGATGTTCGTCCAACGCTCGGAAATCGACGCCCTCAGGTTTCAACCCCACAGCGCAGACCAAGCGGTCCACCGCGTCCGTGCGCGCATGGGGACAAGCAATGCCGTGACGCAGTCCCGTCGCCATGGCCGACTCGCGTCGGAGCGCCTTAGCCCACGCCGCGGCGGGATCCTTGACCCCCCCCAAATCCGCCAATGCACCGACAAGTTCCCGGATGACTTCTTCCTTGGTCGTTCCCCTCAGTCCCGGCAGCATCGCATCCTCGCTGATGTAGCGCGCGAGCGTCAGCCGCCGCTTGACGTTGGTCAAGTCCTCCTCCGTCAGCTCCAAGTGCAGTTCGGCACCGAGCGGCTTGCGCAATTCTTCCAGCGTCTGCTCGAACTCGACGATGACTTCGATCATCATGAACCTGATGACCGGCGCGGCCTCGTCCGGCGCATCGAACTCGATGCGCGGGCCGTTCTGGTGGACGCTGATGACGAGGTCGTCCCTCCGCGCCTGATACAGCCCCTCCTTGAGATCGAGCGCGTGGGCGTAGAACCCCTCGTGCTCAAGCGTGCTCATGACGGAGTTCGTCAGAAGCGCCGCGACTTCTTCGTTGGGGAACGTGTAGGCGATGGCCGGCGCAGAAGGCATGATCGACCGATCCCACCCGGCGCGGAGTCCCGCGCCTTTGCCGTTGAAAACCGCCACCAGCAAAGGCGGTGCCGCCATCGTGGTGAGAAGCGTCATCAGCACCGCCACGCCGAACACCTCCTTGGACAGGAAGCCCGCCGCTAAGCCGATGCCCGCGATGATGAGCGCCACCTCGCCGCGGGGTACCATCCCCACCCCGACCCGCACCGCGCCGCGCACAGTGAAGCCGCAGAGAAACGTCGGCAGTCCACACCCCACCAGTTTGCTGACCACGGCGACCCCGGTATAGATCAAGCCGAAGGCCAACACCTTCGGCTCTGCCAGCAGCGAGACGTCCACCATCATTCCCATGACAACGAAAAAGATCGGAACCAACAGTCCGAAAACCGGCCGCAGATGCTCCCGTACCATATGGCTGATGTCCGTGCGCGACAGCGACAATCCGACATAACTGCCGACGATCATGCTCAGCTTCGCTTTCTCGAACAGACCGGAAACCACCAGCGCCAAGCCCAGCGCAAAAACCGCGATCTCTTCGTGGCCGCCGAACTCTTTCAGCAGTGTGCTGATTTTCCGCGCGGAAAGAATTCCGACGAACGTCGCGGCCAACCACAAGCCGATCGATTCAACCGCGATGATGCCGATATGGCCCCAGTCGACCGTCTCCGCCCCCGCTCCAGAGGTCGCGAGAACGCCCATCCCGATCGCCAGCAGGATGATGCCGAGCACGTCATCGATCACAGCTCCCGCCAAGATCGTCACGCCCTCCGGCGAGTCCATCTTCCGCTTCTCCGACAGGATGCGCGCCGTGATGCTGACCGACGTGGCCGTCGACATCACGCCGAGAAAGACACAGGCGGGGCTCACGACCGAATAGGTTCCCGGCATGACCCACGGCAGCAGGCAAACCCCCAACAGATCGCCGCCGAGAAACGAGACAAGCACGCCCCCGATTCCGACCAAACTCCCCGCCACCGAGTAGCGCAGAAACAACTTGAGGTCGGTCTCCAGCCCGACGAGGAACAGCAGGATCACCGCCGCCAGCATGCAGATGCCGTAAAGCTCGGGAGAGACGACGAACCGCAACTCGTGGCCGCTGTCGGCCAAACGGAGGAAGAACTCCGGGAACAGCCCCTCAGGGAAGCCGGGTACCGTGAGTTGGCCCAACGCATAGGGTCCGATCACGATGCCCGCGCAGAGTTCCCCCAGAACGCCCGGCAAGCGGAACCGCTCGAACACGATGTTCCCGATCCGCGCGGCAAACAACATGGCGCCCAACTGCAGCACGAGCATGGTCATCCGGTGCGCCATCGATACCGCCGCGTCGCCACCGGCACCGGTGGCGGCGACGGCCGCATTCGCCCACAATGCGGCGATCACGGCGGCGGCCAGAAAAAGGCCTTTGCGGAGACTGGCGCTCGTGGTCATGACTCCCCCTATTCGGCACAGACGCGCCGTCGGAACGCCGACGCCCCTACTCTTCGACGACGACGGGCATTCCGACCTCGACCATGTCGATCAGTTTCAGCGCATTCCAATTCGCCAAACGGAAACAGCCGTGCGACTCGGCCCGTCCGATGCGCTCGGGCGACGGCGTTCCGTGCATGCCATAGCCTTGAAGCGAAAGTCCGATCCATGCCAGCCCGACGGGATTGTTCGGTCCCGGCGGAATGACCAACTTGGCTTTTTGCGGCCCGCCCGGCAGAAAGAGCTGCGGGTCGTACGTGTAGTTCGGGCGCGGCGCAACGCACTTCACCGAAAGTTCACCTGCCGGCCTTCTGGCCTTGTCCTTCGCAATCGAACACGGAAAGAGCGCCACCAGCCGACCCGACACGTCGAACGCCGTGATCTCCATCCGCCCGAGCGAAATTCGCAGGGACGCGGCCCGCTCCGTTTTGTTTGTTGCGCAGCTCGGCAACACGACTTCGGTGCCCGCAGACGGATTCGGCCACGCCAGCCCCGGATTGAGCCGCTCGATCGCCCGCTGCGAGGTGTGGCCCTTCTCGGCCAGCATTTCCTGAATCGTCTCATAGGCCATCGCCTTCAGCTTCGCGCGTCCCTCCCAGTCCTCGGGGACCGCACACAGCGCCGCGTGATCCTCCGGCGTGACCGTGTAGCGCGCCAGAATATCCTTGTCGCCGCCGAGCGCGTCGAGAACAGCGGCGTCGGGAACCCCCGTGACGGTCAGGCCCTGAAGCGTCTGCCACGTCATCAGCGCGATCTCGGTCCGCTGGCCCCACACGCCGTCGACGCAATTGCACGAAAGGTTGCGCCGGTCCAGTTGCACCTGCAAGGCGAGCGTGTCCATGTGAAAGCCGGACCGGTAGTTGACGAACCGACGGCCCTCGGCACTTTCGGGACCCGCCGCCGACACACCAGAAACGACCCCCGCCGAAAGAATCCCCGCGACGGCCGCGGCAAAGCCCGCGCAGCGCCATCGGCGAACGGCCGCCCCTCTGGTGTCCGGGCCGCGCATCAGTCGTTCCCATCCTCAACGCCGACGATCTTCCCGTCGAACATCTGCATGACCTGCTTGAGCGCCGGATCGTCATAAAGCGCGGAGGCCGGCTGGGGCGGTGCGGGAGCCGCAACCGCAGGTGGCGGCTCCGCCGTGCGGATCGCGTTCAGCTTGCGAAGCACTTCGTCCAACGTCACCGCGCGCGCCACGCGCGCACACCGAATCAGCGACATCTCGATCAGCGTCCGGACGGAAAGCGCAAACCGCAGCCGTCCCTCCATCTCCCCCAACTGGTCGGCGATCTGAAGGACGCGCGCAGAATCCGCCAGCGAGGCCTGTTCGGAGAGCGTCCGGATCTGCTCCGGCGTCGCGTCCAGCGTGGACATCTTCTCGCCTACATACTGGTAAATAAGCAGATTTCGGAAGTGTTCCATCAGTTCCACGGTCAAACGCCGCATGTCCTTGCCGGCGGCGTCGAACATGTCCACCAGCCTCAAGATTTCGCCCATGTCGCCCTTGAGCACCGCAGCCGCCAAGTCTTCCAGCGAGCGCCGCGACACGAGTCCGAACACGGCCAGCACGTCGTCCTCGGTCAGCGCGTCGCCCTTGAAAGAGATGAGCTGGTCCAAGGCCGAGAGCGCGTCGCGCATGCCGCCCTCCGCTCCGCGTGCGATGGCCAATAGGGCGTCGTCGTCGATCGTGATCCGCTCGTACTCGCAAATGCGCCGCAACCGCTCCACGATCAACGGAGTCTGAATGCGGCGCAGGTCAAACCGCTGGCAGCGCGACACGATGGTCGGCAGCACCTTGTCGCCCTCGGTCGTCGCGAAAATAAACTTCACGTGGGGCGGCGGCTCCTCCAGCGTCTTCAGCAGCGCGTTGAACGCCGCGGTCGACAGCATGTGGACTTCGTCGATGATGATGATCTTGAATTTGCCATGCGTCGGCGCGAATTGCACCTGATCGCGCAGATCGCGCACCTGATCCACGCCGTTGTTCGAAGCACCGTCGATCTCCAGCACGTCCAGCGCGTTGCCCGTCGCGATTTCGCGGCACATGCTGCATTCGCAGCACGGCGACACCGTGGGCCCCTTCTCGCAGTTGAGCGCTTTTGCGAAAATGCGCGCCAGCGAGGTCTTGCCGATGCCGCGGGGACCGACGAACAGATACGCGTGGGCCACGCGCCCGCTTTCGATCGCGTTCTTGAGCGTGCGCGTCACATGCTCCTGACCCACCACGTCCTCGAAATGCTTCGGACGCCATTTGCGTGCTAGTACTTCGTAAGCCATAACAGTCGGTGAGTTTACCGCTTGTGCCGACAGAAGCAAAGGAAAACACGAAAGTTTTCGCCTCGCAAGACTTGTGTTCGCCGTCGGCGCGTGCTAAATTATGGCCATTTCGTGAATTGAATACGGAGCCTTATGCCGAGTGACGATGCCATTGAAGTTGTTGGAACAGTCGTGAAGGTCCTGCCCGCCACGATGTACAAAGTCAAGTTGGAGAACGGCCACGAGGTCTTGGCCCACATCTCCGGGAAAATGCGCAAGTTTTTCATCAAGATCGCCGCGGGCGACAAGGTGACGCTCGCGATCTCGCCGTACGACCTGACCAAGGGCCGTATCATCTATCGCCACAAAACGTGAGCGCACCCTCGTGACGAAGGGCCGAAACCGCACGGCGGCTTCGGCCCTTTTCCATTTTTCCGGTTCACGGTTCTCAGCAGAAAAGCGATCTCGACGCGGCGAGCTGATCATCGTCGCCCAGCAACAACACCCGGTCGTCCGCCGTCAACCGTTCGTCCGCCGTCGGATTGACCGTCGTGCGCCCCCCCCGTTCGATCCCGATCACGCTGACGCCGACCCGCGCCCGCAGATTGATCTCGCGCAGCGACAACCCCCGCACGGACGACGACGCTTCCACGCGCAGCCATTCGGTGTGAATGTCCAACAGCTCTGCGGCCGAATCCGTCGGATCAGTTTCCGTTTCCTTGGTCAACACGCCCCGCAACGTTTGGAGCGACTCCGCACCCATGCGCCTAAACCGCTTCCAACCGAGCACGCCCACCACCAACAGCGAAGCGCCCACGAACGCACGCGCCCACCCCTGTTCCGGCATGATCGACCCGCTCAGCAAAGCCGTCTCGACGAACAACGCCGCCACGCCGCCCACCGTGAAGAGTAGTCCCGTGAACCGCCTGAACGCCAGCGCCCACTGCGTCGTTCCGACCTTGGACGGAATCAGCGCGTCCGACACCGACTCGCCCAGCGCACGGGCGCGGAAGAAAAGAAAGATCGCGTTGGGGATAGTCAGAAGACAGGCCAACGCCCAAAGCAGGGTTGCCTTGTTCGTGTCGACGAGCGGCGAGAACCGCGAGAAATCAAGCTTGGCCACCAAACCGGCCGCAACAAAAAACACGGCGGCCAAAACCAACTGCAGAAGGACGAGAGTCAAATTGAGCCGAATGGCGGACACAGTCTTGCTTGGCGCGGACGCATGCCGAAAGCGGTTGAACCAGTTCGCATAGGTCTCCAATCCCACCTTCGCGCGCTTGGGCAACCGACGCTCCAACCAGTCCGCAAACGGGTCGGAGGCCCGGATCAGAATGGGATTCAGCACCGTCGTCAACACCGACGCCCCGACCGCGATCTGATAGAGAGCGGCGTCCACCGCCTTCATGCTGACGCCGATCAGCGCCACCAGATAGGCGAACTCCCCGATCTGAGCCAACCCCATTCCCGTTTGGACCGCGTTCTTGATATCCTGCCCTGTCAGTAGCGAACCCAGCGTGCAGTTGACACTCTTACCCACGATCACGACCAACGAGACACAGAGGATGGCCTTCCAGTGGAGAATCATCTGTGCCGGATCGATCAGCAGGCCGATCGTCACGAAAAAAATCGCGCTGAACATCGTGCGCAGCGGCTGGCACTGGTGATAAATCCGCTTCACGGATTCGGCTTCTGCCGCCATGACACCCACGAGAAAAGCCCCCAGCGCCAAACTGAAATCGAGCCGTATCGCCATAAAAGCCACCAGGAAGCAGAAGCCCAGCATGGTCAGCAACAGCGACTCGTCGTCCTTGAGCTTGGCAACGGCGTTCAAAACGCGCGGCACCACCAGCAGGCCCAACACCGTCACCCCGATCAGAAACAGCATCAGGGCACCCAACCCATGCACGAGTTCGCCCAATCGCATGGTGCCGGACTTGACGAGACCCGTCAGCAACGCGATCACGCCGATGCACAGGACGTCCTCGCTGATCGTGATCCCAAAAACGTACCGCGTGAAACGGCGCCCGCTCCACCCCATCTCGTGGATCGTCTTGGCCAGCATCGTAGTCGCCGAATCGCTGATCGCGGCCCCCAGAAAGAGACTCTGAACCGACCCCCATCCGAACAGCTTGGTTCCCACGAAATGCCCCGCCCACACCATCACCGCCATGTCCAGCGCCGCAGTCGGCAGGCTCACGTGCCCGACCTTCCGCAGCTTGCGGACGCTGAACTCAAGCCCCATCGCGAGCATCAGGAACACGACGCCGATCTGGCCCAGCACCTCGATGCTGCCTTGATCGATCACGAAGGAACCGCCGAACGTATACTTGCCGATCAGCGTCCCCGCGAGAATGTACCCGATCACCTTGGGCCAATTCAGCCGCGTGAAGGCTGCGGCCACCAGCCCCACAGCCACCAGAATGACGGCCAAATCCTGAAAAAGCGCATTCGTGTCCACAACGAATCCCCTTCGGGAACGCCAGCGCGCAACCGCCCCGCCTCATCACGCCCAACCGCTGTCCGCCCTCCAGCACGTCGACGGACTACTGCGTGTCGAACGGAATGGTCAACCCGGCTTGGAACTTTCCGCCGATCCTCACCAAGCCCGGCGTCAGCGCGAAGTTCACATCCCGCACTTGATTGACCTCGCCTAGGCTTGCGCGCAACCTAGACACCACGTCCGACTCCTCCACGACGAGTTTCAGCTCCTGAACAACCATTCCATACTCCTTTGCCTCGACCGAGCCTCTCTCAGCCCGACCGTCAATCGTTCGAATCCCCCGTCACCCGGGCCGCGAGATCATAGCCTTTGGCCCCGGTGATTTCAACCCGCATGAAATCCCCCGCTTTCGCCGACTCGGGCACGCCCGTCACCCGCGTCTCGCCGTCGACTTCCGGTGCCTGCCGCGGCAGGCGCGCCCGCCATTCGCCCGCTTTCGAACGCCGCAGCAGAAGCGCCGTATCGAACGTGCCTCGGAGCGTTTTCGCCCGCTCCCGAACGATTCTTTTCTGCAACGCCATCAGCCGACCGCACCGCTCTTCCGCGACCGCCATATCCGGTGCCGCGCGCCCGAAAGCCGGAGTTCCCTCTTCCGGAGAATAGGCGAAGACGCCGACGTGGTCGAAACGCGCCCGCTCAAGCGCCTCCAGCAGATGTTCGAAATGAGCCTCCGTCTCGCCCGGAAACCCGACGAGGCAGGTCGTCCGCAGGACGATTCCCGGCACCGCCTGCCGCAGTCGTCCGGCCAAATCGGCCGTCGCCTGCACGGCTGACGACCGGTTCATCGCCTTCAAAATCGCGGGGTGGCTGTGCTGAATCGGCAGGTCGAGGTAGCGACAGACGTGTCGGGACATGTTCAGCACCTCCAGAACCTCATCCGTCACACCCGCAGGATAACCGTACAAAATCCGCAGCCAGAACGCTCCATCCAGCTCATCCAGCCGACGGACCAATTCAGCGATTCGGGGACGGCGTTCCGCCAGATCGGTCCCGTACATCATCGAGTCTTGGGAAATGAGATTGATTTCGCGAACGCCGGCGCGCACCATCGCCCCGGCCTCGCGAAGCAGATCGTCCATCCCGCGCGAGCGGAACGCGCCGCGAATGTTGGGGATCGCGCAGTAGGCGCAGCGGTGGTTGCAGCCTTCCGCGATTTTCAGGTAGGCGAACGGTCCGCCCGTGAAAAGCAGCGTCGGATAGAGCGGGTTGTACACCTTCTTGGCCGCTCCGGCAGCCGCAACCACGCCGACCCGCCGTCCCGCCGCCGCCCGTGCGACGACCTCGCCGATCCGCTCCAACTCGTCGATGCCGAGAAAAGCGTCCACGTCCGGAAACGCCTTCGCGAGCCGCGCGCGATAGCGCTGCACCATGCATCCCGTCACGACGACCGCACGGCAAGCCCCCTTCGCCTTGTACGCGCAGGCGCTCAGAATCGCCTCGGCCGCCTCTTCCCGCGCGGCCTCGATGAACGCGCACGTGTTGATCACAATCACGTCGGCCGTCTCTGGCGAAGCCGCTAGCGCGACAAGCCCCGCCTTGAGATACCCCGCCATGACCTGCGAATCGACGAGGTTCTTAGAACACCCGAGACTGATGAATCCGACACTGACCGACATATGCGTTCCTCACAAAACAGGTGCCGACTATAGCCGATCATCGCGCTGAAGTCGATCTTGACCTACGCCGAAAACACTCAAGTTCGAACCTGTTGCCAACATATCCCGCCGCAATCGAGGCCCCGCCCCGACCGCATGCAGGGCCTAATTCGGAATCGCGCAAAAACGCCATCGAGGTTGAACCGCAGCCGACAACCTGATACGCTTAACCACCAAGAAGACGCTTCGGCATGCCGCGGCTGGAACGATTCGATGAGAACGGCGTGGAGCGCTTCATGTTTGCACAGTGGCACGACGATGCGCCGACACACTTGCCTTATTGCCGGACTTGCTCTGGCCGCTTTCTGTCTCTTCGCTTCTTGGCAGAGCCGACGGCTCGCCGCGATGCGACGAGCTGGTCTGCCGGAAGCCTATGCGGGATACACGGCATCCCCTCCCCCCGTCCTCAACTTCGTGATGGCGGGTTTGGGCGGTTTCCGTGGCATCATTGCGGAGATTCTCTGGTTCCGCGTCAGTTCCCTGCAAGACGAGGGCCGATACATGGAACTGGTCCAACTGTCGGACTGGATCACCATGCTCGACCCACACGCCGCCGAGGCGTGGGCTTACAACGCGTGGAACATGGCCTACAACATCAGCATCATGATGATGCGCCCCGAGGACCGCTGGCGTTGGATTCAGAGCGGCATCGCCTTGCTGCGCGACCAAGGTCTTCGACTCAACCCGCGCGAGCCGCGCCTCTATCGGGAACTGGCTTGGCTATACCAGAACAAAATCGGAGACAATCTCGACAGCGCCCACCTGACCTACAAGTTCGCCTTGGCTGCGGCCATGTCGCCCTTGGTGAACGACGACGGAACATTGAACGACACCCCCGAGCATCGTCGCGCGCTCGCCGCCATGAATCTCAACGCCTCACGCATGAAAGACATGGAAAAACGTTGGGGGGCGCTCGATTGGCGCATGCCGGAATCCCTTGCCATCTACTGGGCCACCCAAGGTTGGGATGTCGCCACCGGCAACGAGCGCCTGATGTGCAGCCGGGCCGTCTACCAGCCGCTGATGCTCAGTGTTTTCCGGGGCCGCTTTGTCGGCGACATTGCCCACCAGATATGGCGGACCGAGCCCAACCCAGACCTCGTTTTTTCAACGGATGACATCATGACGGAAGCCTGTCGGCTGTTTCCGTCCCGCAACATGGACTTGGTACACCTCCGCTACCGCTGCAAGGCGACTGCCATCCTCTCCACCACCACCCATCGTCCCGAAGCGGCGCACCGGTTGTACGACCGTCTCCTCAACGCGCTGCCGAAGGGAATCCAGTCGCCCACGTTCGAAGATGTCGTCAAGGGATGGGAGCCCAACAACGACTAACGGACTCTGTGAGGCGATCGCCTTCCTCACAGCCTTTGATCAATTTACAGCAGGCCAGAACGTCGCGTTTTTTGTTTTTCAAAAAAGAGAAAACACGTTCCAACCCCTCGGTTCCGAAAAATGTTTCGAAAATCGACCGGGTTGAAACGTGTTGGTGACAAACGCGCATTGTCGCGCTTATTTGTCGGCGTTCTGCTTCTTGTTCGCCTTGTTTGCCCGCGCCATGCGCTCCTGCTTGCTCAGCTCCTGCATCTTGGCCTTAAACGCCGCAGGATCCTTTTCGCGGAGGGCAACCAATTCCTTGTAAAGCGCCTCGTCCTTGGCCTTGATGGCTTCCAACCGCTTGTTCATCATCGCTTCGCGCTGCTCGGCCGTCACTTTCGCGTGTTTGGCCTTTTCGGTCTTGTTCGCGGTCGTATTTGCCGTCGTAGCCGCATCCTCGGCCAAAGCGGAGGTTCCAAGAACCGCAGCCAGCGCACAAACCAACAGAATCGGAGTCTTCATGGATTCTTCCTTTCGTTCGGACCTAAACGGTCGCGTTACCAAGCATAAACGGAAGGCCCACGAATTTATTGCCGTGCGCTATGTGTGACCGTCACCGTCTCACTTTTGCATCTTCATAATTGAACAACTCGGCGAGTGAATACGTCTTCTCCGTCGCCGCCATTAGCGCATTCAGAACGATCATTTGTGTGTTGCGCGTCAATCGACGTCCCTTGCACGCTCTTGCCACCATCTTGTGCGTCATCGGAACCGCCGACGCCGCCACCAAATCGTGGGGTTTGAGACCGGCTTCAGCCAAAATGCGCGCAATGGGTTGTTCGCCCAAATTTCTTTCGACATCCTCAGCGTTTTCGTCGGTCATGTCAACCGTTTCCCTCTTGCTTCTCGCAGGACCCGAGCGCCTCCAGCGACCAAATCAAAGGATACAGCGCTTCGTGATACCAGAGCAACGCGAAATACAGGCCAATCGGCGCGGGGCGGCACAAACCGGTCTCGCCGCGCGCCAACAACCAATCGACACCACGCGCCGCAGCCACCCCCTCGCCCCCTCCCATCAGGGCTGCGACAGCCAACGCCGTCTCCTCCACGGTCGCCTCCGTCCCCATGCCCCAGCCGTCATCGGGATGCTGCCGCGCCGCCAACCACGACTCGCCCCGGCGCAGCATCGCGTCAACCGTCGATGCGCCGTCGTTCAAAACACCGGCGCGAAGCGTCGCGCGCAAAGCCGCCACGACACGTGCCGTCCCGATCACGGGATTCCGCCCACCGGGCGCTTCTTGATGCCCGAACCACAGCGCACACCAACTGCCGTCATCGGCCTGTTCGCGCTTCAGAAACCGGATCAACCCCGCCATCGCTCGCGGCACGTTCGGAAGAACATCGGACCAGAGCGAAAACGCCGCCAACGCATGCGCGCTGATGTCCGCGCAACTCTGATCGAACGGAAGTCGTCCCCACCCCTTGCAGAAAGTGGGCATGCCGCCGTCCGCGTTTTGCATGCTCATGAGCCAGCGCAGCCCGGCCCGCATCGCAGCAGACACGTCGGTCCGGCAACCGAACGCCTTCAACCGCTTCAGCGCAATCAGCGCCGCGCTCGTGTCGTCCGCATCCGGAACGCCGCCCGGCAGATCGGTCCACGCCCATCCGCCGGGCGCGGCCCCCGTGTACGGATGGCGCGCCTTCGTCTGCGTCCCCACCAGCCAAGCCGCCACACGTTCGGCGTCCTCCACGCCGCCCGCGTCCAGCTTCCACGCCCCGCCCCGCCGCTCCGCGTCTGACCGCCAAACCGCACGGGCCGCCAGCGACGTCACCCATGTCCGCAAATTGGAATCGATCGGCCATCCGCCGTCCGGCCTAGCAGACCGCCGCACGAAATCCAGTCCCTTGGCAACGACCGGATGCCCGCCGTATCCGGCCGCCCGCAACGCCAGACAGACGAAGGCGGTCAGGGGAACCGCGTCCAAGAATCCCCCGTGCGTCGGCTGCAAGCGCGAGAGTCTGGACAACAACGGACGCGCAAAGGCCTGTCCCCACGCCCATCGGCCGCGCGAACGGGCCGCGCAAACGTGGCGGCACAGCCCGACGGCAATCAGCGCGGGCAGAGCGTAGCTCACAACGTTCAGGCGCAGAACTCCGAACGCCCGCCTTGGCAGCAACGCCAAAAGAAAAGGAAGCGACGGCACGGCAGACCACGGCAACCGACTGGGCGCATCGCCGCAAACTGCGAGAAACGCAAGTATCGGAACGGCGAAGGTGCGGTCCGCCCCGTACACCGCAACCAGCGCGCGCGCCACCGCATCGGGTGTCACCGGCCCGCCGACCCGTTCCTCGACCCACCGCGCGGCATTCGCCAAACAGACCGCCGAATGCTCGGCGACCACCGATCCCCCATCGCCATCCGCTTTTCGCAGCGCAGCCGCGACGATCAGTGTCGTGCTCAGATTCGACGCGCTTTCCGGCGTATCGCCCCAACCACCGTCGCCATTCACATGGTCGGTCAACCAACCCGCGCCGCGAGCCGCCGCGCGCGCATCGTCCGCCCCGCCCGAAGCTTTCAGGGCGGCCACCGCCAAAGCGGTGGCCAGCGCGCTCGTCGAAAGTTTTCCCGTCCAGACGCCCGTTCCGGCGTCGCGACAATCCAGCACCCTCCGCCGCAGGGCCGCACACATCTCCGCACGATTCATCATGGAGGAAGTTTAACGGAAAGCGGTCCCCTCGGGGAAGCGGAAACGGGATCGTCCAAAACTGACCACGGGCGACAAAAAAGGGAACTCACGGCTTCACAGGTTCACCGGGCAGGCGATTCAACACCGTGACGCCCGGAAGGCGCTTGTCGGCCGAAACCCAACCATTGGTCCATGCGGTGCCGGGCTCGAAACGCGCGGGGTCGGGGCGGATGTCGTCGGCGGTGCCGGGCAGACAGTCCGGCCCGCACGAGAAGAGCACGGGCAGTCCGTTCGTCGGCGACGGCGCGTAAACGAAGGGCGTCTCCCAAGGATCCTTGCGCAACAGATTGATATAGGGGCCGTCCCAATTCGGCACATGCGGGTCTCGCACAAGCGCGGCCAAGCCCTGCGCCGCGTCCGGAAACGCGCCGGTATGAAAGCGGTAACGCCCCAGCGCCTCGGCCAGCACGTCCACGTGGCGCATCGCCCGCAGGGCCGGCGGCTCCTCGCGGCGTTGCGCGGCGCGGTCGGCCGCATTGAAAACCGACACGCCGAGCACGGCCAACACCACGACCACGCCGAAATAAAACTTGGGATTGCGCAGCATGTGCGGCGAAAGAACCGCCTGCAATTCGGCTTTTTGCCGCTCGCACTCCCGCCGGATATTCTCGATGGCGCGCCGACGCGCGGCGCGCGGACTGGACTCCCGCATTTTCGGCACGACCATCACCTTGCCGCAGCCGGGACACCGGGGTGTCGGCAAAGGACCGAGACTGTGTTTGCAGTATGGGCAGCGATACGCCATGTCGCGCGCTCCGCACGAATAGAATTCTACGACACCCCGCCCCGCCTCAAGGGTCGAGGTTCGCAAGCTTCAACGTATTCATGTCGATGCGCCGGTAGTAGCAGTTGCGCGGCTCACCCTTCCGATTTTTCGTGTGGCAGATCGCACCGCGCTTGGGCCGCACGATGTAGAGCAGCGAATTCTGCTCGCAGTTCACACGCGCCTCCAACAGGTCGAAGGTCTCGCCGGACGTTTTGCCTTTTTCCCACAACACGTTGCGCGAAGTGCTCCAGAGGATCAGCATGCGCTCCGCGAAGGCCTTGCGCATGGCCAGCTCGTTCGTGTAGGCGACCAAAATCACTTCTTTCGTATCGGCATGCTGCACGGCCACGGGAATCGCGTCCTTGCACGTCTCGGCGATCTTCGCGATTTTCGCGAAATCCAACATCAGGGTGTCGCCTTCTTCCAGTTCTCTGCTCACGGTTGCTCCTCGTTTCGTTTTCGTGTTCGGTTCTCAATACGTCAACTGGCTGCCGCCGATGTATTCCCGCAGGATCGAGTCGCCCGGAACCACGTCTGGCGAGAGCGCCGAGAAATTGTGCAAGAAACCGGAGAGGCGGCGCGCCTCGACATACTCCTCGTCCCACGGCTTGATCTGATTGAGAAGCGGCACAGCCAGCGGCTTGAGCACGGCGAGTTCGTAGTCCAACGCCGAATTGAAGACAGCGTCGGAGAGATGCTGGAACGGGTAAATCCACCGGTGCTCCCCGCGCATGACCGACTTCCACATCCGCAGCGTCCCGATGGCGGGGCGGTTCCGGAACTGGTGGTCGCGCACCATGCGCCGAATCACGCGCGTATCGTTGGTGGAGATGCGATTGCTGCTGTCCACGCCGAGCTGGGTGAGCGCATTGACGTAGATCAAAAACTTGTCCGCGCGCGGAATGTCGGGCGTCAGTTGGGGATTGAGGCTGTGGATACCCTCCATCACGACGATGCCGTTCGGAGCCAGTTGCGTGGGTGTCTCTTGGTCGTAGCCCTGCTTGACCTTGAAGTCGAACGCGCGCATCCGCACCGCCTCGCCACGCAACAGCCGCAGCAAGTCGCCGTTGAGGCGTTTGAGATCCACGGCATTGATGTGTTCGTAATCCAACTTGCCGTCGGCGTCGCGCGGATTCAACTCGTCGCCCACGAAATAGTTGTCGGTAGAGATCAGCAACGGCTTGCAGCCATTGACGCGCAGGTGCGTGACCAACCGCTTCGCGAAGGTGGTCTTGCCGGCCGATGAAGGCCCGGCCACCAGCACCAACCTGACCGGCTGTCCGCGATGCGTGATCTGGTCCGCGATGCGCGCGAGCTTCTTGTCGTGCAGCGCCTCCATCGTGTGAACGAAATCGTCGACTTGGCGCTCCACGATCGCTTGATTGAGTTGGCCCACCGTGGTGATTCCAACAATCCGCCCCCACTGGATGTGTTCCTGATAGACTTGAAACAAGTGTTCGTACGGCGGCAACGTCGAGAGTTCGCGCGGCTTGGCCGACGTCGGCACGTTCAACACGAAACCCTGCGCGTGCGGCACGAGGTCGAACAGGTCCAACACACCGGTCCGCGGCACAAGGGGCTCTTGGCTCAGTTCAAGAAAGGACCCGCACCGCATCAGGCAGATGATCGGCGGATTGCGGTGGGCCAACAGGTTGAGCTTGTCCGTCTGCCCGGTTTGCCGGAAAAGGTTGACCGCAGCCTCGTAGGAAACTGTTTCGGCGGTAATTGGCAGGTCGTGTTGCACGGTCGCCAGCATGGCGTCTTTTATCCGTTTGACATTGGCGTCGAACGCGTTCGGAGACAGGTCGGGCCACGCCGCCGTACAGTAAAGCCCCGCGCCGATGGAGTTGCGCACGCGCAACTCGATTCCGGGGAAAATCTCATGCGCGGTCTTGGCCAACAGAAAACAGAGAGAGGTTCGGTAGACGGACCATCCGTGCTCATCGGTGATCGTCAAGGGCGACACAACGGCATCGGTGACAAGCGGCGCGAAAAGCGGCAGCACCATGTTGTTGACGATCGCGGCCAGAACGGGGAAGCCCCGCGCGTCGACCGACGGCAACAATTCACTGACGCGCGTCCCCGCGGAAACCATCTGCGGCTCGCGCCCCTTCACCGTCACCGTGATCACATGCATGAGTTCCTCTCTTCCGTCTTCGTGTTCGGTTCGCAAGGCCTGTGACAGCGGAACGCTCCCCTCGCCCGATCCTCCCCCAATCGTCAGGCCGGAGTCTCGTCGTCCGCGGCACCTGCGTCCTCCCCCGCACGCGCCGTCCGCGCGTAAAGATCGAACACGACCATGCGGCACTCGATGGGCCCGTTGAAAAACGGGATGCGCTTGGATGAGCGCAGTCCGATCTTGCGGGACATCTCCATGTTGCCGGTGAGCACACACCCCGTATATCCCACGCACTTCTGCTTGAAGAAATCGCCAATGCGCGTGTAGAGCGGCTCCAAGTCCTCGCCCTCCCCCAACCGTTCGCCGTAGTCGGGATTGAGGAAAACCACACCGGGGGGGGGCGGCAGCTTGGTCGCCGCGAAGTCGCATTCGGCGAAAGTGATGTACTCCGAAACACCGGCGGCGATGGCGTTCATGCGCGCCGTCTCGACCGCCTCGGGATCGATGTCGGAGGCGATGATCGGCGGCATGCCGGACGTGCGCTCCTGCGCGCGCGCAGTGGCCACCATGTCCTTCCAAATCTGCTCCGGCGACGCGCCGAAGCGTTGCCGCACGCTCGTGCCCGCGCTCTCGCCCGGAATCGTGATGCGGTAACCTTTGATCGCCATGAAACCGAAGTGGCTTTTGAAACTGCCCGGCGCACGGTTGACCGCCAGCAGCGCCGCCTCGATCGCCGGCGTCCCGCTGCCGCACATGGGTGACACGAACGGCGAATTGGCGTCCCACCCCGACGCGAGCACGCATCCCGCAGCGAGCGTCTCCATCATCGGGGCTTTCCACGGCAACTTGCGATATCCGCGCCGCGAGAGCGGCTCGCCCGTCGTGTCGAGGTAGATCGTCATCTCGTCGTCCAGCCAGTAAATGTAGACCGACGCGCCAATGTATTCGCGGCCCGAGTCAGGCCGACCGCCGCACTTGGCGCGCATACGGTCCGCAATCGCATCCTTGGCCTTGAGCGCCGGCATGCGCGTGTCGCGGATGGTGTCGTTGCGCACCACCGCGCTCACCGTGAAATAGCCGTCCGGCTCCAACAAGTTTTCCCAATCGATCGAAACCACGTCGTTGTAGAAATGGAAAAGGTTGCGGCACTGCGTGCGCAGCAGCGGTGCCAGCACGCGGTGGGCTGTGCGCAGGTTGAGATTGAGCGACATCATGTCGCGCATGTTGCCCCGCACGGTGACCATCGTGTCCGTGGCGGACTCGATCTTGTAGCCCAAGCGAAGCAATTCATTCGAAGTCTGCGGCACGAGTCCCCGTGCGCAGGTCACAATCAGCGGATAGGTGTCTTTCCAGATGTTCATAAGGTCAAGTGCTCAAAACAGCGACGTTATACCATAAAATGGCCCGGCGGCGTAGTGGCAAGTTTGCGTTCGCCTCATGCGGCGGATGTCCAATCCGCAGACGGAGGAGCGAGGTGTTCCGTCGCGCCGTTAGCCCGCGCACTCGGCCCTGACGGGATCCAACCGGGCGATGCTGTCGCGCAGCCCGCCCTCGCGGTTGCGCAGCCGCCAGACCTCGGCGTGCGATTCCGCCAACGCGTCCAGCTCCGAGACCAGCCCGGCAACGTGGCCGACACCGAGCAGAACAAGACCGCGATGGCAGGCCGTGCGCAACAGCCGCGCAACCTGCTCCGTTTCGCGGGCGGCAATCGACTCCGCGCGCGGCGCGGCGGCCACGACTTCATCCACGCGCGTCAGCACAGCGCGCAACGTCTCAGGTGTCACGCCCGCCAACAGCGGTTTGGCGCGCGGTCGGAAAAGGAGTTGGAACAGCTCGGTGCCGTTGCCGCGCAACGCACCGCACAACCGGTAAACGTCGCCCAGCGCCGCCAGCGCCGCGCCGCCCCCCCCACTCCCGCAAGCGTCCGCCGCCTCGGCCGCATCCACGTCGCGGTTGGCGTCGACGCCCCACGCAGCGCATGCGCCGACGCCGAATCCCGCGAGGCTCACCGCCAGTGGTTGCCAGTGGCCACCGTCACCCCAGTCGGTCATCAACAGGCCACACGCGCCGTGTCGTCGTCCGTTTTCTGCAGCCAACCGTACGTTCGCCAGCATGTTTGCCGTGCGTCCCGCAAGGCTGTTCCACGACGAGGTGCCGGGGCAAACGTAAAACGGGATGCCCGAGGCCGCGAACCGCGCACCGTGCGCGTCGAAAGGATGGCCCGCCTCGTAGCCCCACTCGAGCGCCACGGCGTCGCGCGGCAGCTCCGAAATCAGTTCGGGATGGCAAATGATGATGTCGCCCCAGAAAGCCATCGTGCGGCCGCGAGCCGCGACCAGCGCGTGGATCTTCTTGAGGAAGTCGAGGTAGACGCGGCCTTCGCCCTCGCGCGCCACCCGCTCGCGCGAACGGCCCGGACCGCGCAGATCGAAGGTTTCGTCGCATCCGACGTTGAACAGCCGCGACGTGAAGTTCGGCAGTAGATCGTCGTAAAGGCCCGCCAAAAACTCACCGCAGCGCGGGTCGGACGGGCAGAGCGAGGTCGGTTTCTCGTGTACGCCGCCCCACGGCAGCGGCGCGCCGCCCTTCGGCAGTTCCGCGAGCCCGTTGTAGCGCGGCCGGACCAGCCACCGCTCCAAATGGCCGAACGAGTTTTGGTTCGGCACCAGCTCGATACATCGCGCGCGGCAGAAGGCGTCCAGTTCGCGAATCTCCGCGCCGGTCATCGGCGAGGCGTCGCGCCACACCTCTTCGTGCCCCGCGTAAGCAAAGGCGTGTTCCGTGTAGAGCTGGAACTGGTTGACCTTCAGGTCCGCGAGCCGCTCCGTCAGCCAGAAGAGCGTCGCCATCGTCGGCACCTTGTCGCGGCTGATGTCCAGCATCGCGCCGCGCACGGGAAAATCCGGCGCGTCCTCGATTTCGCAGACGGGAAGGAGCCCTTTCGACAAACGAAGCAACTGCGCCAGCGTGACCGCCGCGTAGAAAAGCCCGGCGCGGTCTTCGGCTTCGGCGCGCACGCCGCTGCGCTCGATCCGCAAGCGGTATGACTGCGGCCCGGCGACTTCCGGTACGAGGCGGAACAGGAGGTCGGGGCTGGCCGAGGGCAAGAACCGCCAGCCCGCGCCCAGCGCGGCCCGTAGCCGGTCTCTTGCAGGCCGCACGTCCGCCTCGGCACCCTCGAATCGGACGGTGCCCGACGACCCAATCGCAAACTCACCCCCGCCGCGCGAACACTTGCGCGGACGCGGCAACAAACTCTCTAAGAACGATGGCATTTCTCTCGTCGAAGGAATCGACGGAATCGAAAAATTCGACCGAATCGATTCTGTCGATTATTTCGATCCTATCGACCTCGCTGCCTCACGATCTCATACAACGCGATCGCGCCGGCGACGCCGGCGTTGAGCGATTCGACGCGGCCTTTCATCGGCAGGCAGGCGATGAAGTCGCACGACTCGCGGACGAGGCGCGAGATGCCGCTCCCCTCGCTGCCGACCACGAGCCCCATGCGGCCCTTGAAGTCGACCGTCGTGTACGGCTTGGCGTCGGGGCCGAAATCGAGGCCCGTGATCCACGCACCGCATTCCTGCAACTCCTTCATGACGCGCACCAAGTTCACCACCTTGGCGACGCGCATATACTCGGACGCGCCGACGGAGGCGCGCACTACGCCCGCCGTCACGCCGGAGGCGCGGTCCTCGGGCAGCACGACGGCCGTTACGCCCGCCGCGTCGGCGGTGCGCAGCAGCGAGCCGACGTTCTGCGGATCTTCGATGTGGTCGAGGATCAGCACGAGGGCGTCGGGTTTTTCCTTCACGTCGTGGATCACCTGTTCGAAGGAGATGTAGGGAAAGCCGCCTGTCCGGAGCGCGACGCCCTGATGGTTGCCGCCCTCGCAGAGCGTGTCCAACTCCTCGCGGTCCATTGTGCGCAGCGGCACGCCGCGCGCCAGTAGCAGCCTGCGCAATTCGGCCACGTCGGGCGTGTCGCGTCCTTCGGGTGGCAGCACGGCCTCGTAGAGGTGGCGCTTCTCAGCCTTCATCACTTCCAACACGGGCCGACGTCCGTAGATCCAGTCGCCGCGCTCGGAAACAGATTCGCGCGGGCGGTCGTTTCGGAAATCTTTGTAGTGTTTGTTTTTCGATCTCATGTGAACAGTCTTACTCCTTGAACCAGCATTCGAGCAGGCGGCCGATGATCTGGCAGCCGCGCGCATTGGCGTGAACGGCGTCTCCCTTGAACCAGCCGTAGGTCTTGCCGCTCTCCTGAATGTACTGCCACCACGGCCCCGTCATGTCGAAGAAGGCGCATTTCTCCTCGGCGGCGACCTTCTGCATGTTGAATCGGAAGTTGGGATGGGCCGCGTCGATCTCGCGCGTGTAGGTGCGAATGTGTTCGTCCTGCGTCGCGCCGAAGACCGGCGTCAGCAGCAGAACCTCGGTGTCGGGCTTTGGGGCACGCACCTGACGGATGACCGAACGCACGGCCTCGGCATCGCCGCCGTTGGAGATGCCGCCGATCACGAGCAGGTCGGGGTTGTGCTTGAGCACGTAGTCCTGTACGCGGTTTTCGTCCTTATAATACTTGCAGCCGGTCGAGCTGCGCAGCGAGGCGATTTTGACGATCTTGCATTTCGGATAGTCGCGCATGAGCAACAGTTCGAACGAAGAACCGGAGGTGTTGCCCATGATGCTGTCGCCGAGAAGCACCATGCGCAGTTCGCCGCCATCGCGCAGCTTGGCCATGGCCTTCGGAATGTTGGCAAAGCGACCCGTCGGCGGCTGGTACGTGATCGGGTCCATCGCCGCATAGATTGCATCGATGCGCTGGAGCGTCGTAAATCCCGCGAAGGCGTCCGCGACCGCGCCGTTGAGCAGAAAACCGCCCACGCGCGCCGTCCCGGCCGAAGCGACCTTCAGCACGAGCGTATGCTCCTTGGTGCGGTCGAGGCCGCGCACCAATGAAACAGGCCGCATGGCCGGGCCGGTTGCGTCCTTGGGCGCGGCGAGTTTTTTGGGCGCGGCGTCGTCAACGGCGTATTCGAAGTCCGCTCCGTCCTTGTCCGCCACGTCGATGAGGCCGATCTCGGAGCCTTTGAAGGTCAGGGTCAGCGACGCGCCGGGCTGGGTCGACACCAGCACGTGGCGGAACGGGGGGATCGGGCTCTCCTGGCCCGGCCGCCACTCGCCCGTACGCTTGACCTGCGGATCCTCATAGGCCACGATCCGGCCGTTGTCGTCGGTCTCTGGGAAGAGCGGCGGCGGCAACTTGAGGGCGGCCGGTTTCTCGGGCACCGGATAGGCTTTCATCAGTGCATCCGTGAACGCCGCGACCGCCTCGCCGTAAATCTTCGCGCCGGCATCGGTCGGATTGACCCCATCTGCAGAAAAAGCCTCGTAGCTGATTTCGCCCGCCAGAATCTTTTTGGCGGCGTATTGGGCGAGATTCAGGCTGGGCACGCCGTAGTGGTCGGCAATCTGCTCGCAGACTCGAATGTACGCAGGCGTCTTGCCCGCCCTGTAATCGGTCAGCATCGCGGGCGTCAACGTGTAGAGCAGGACGCGGCTGTGCGTGGCGCGGTAGAGCGTAATCTGCCGAATCAGCCCTTCGAGCGAGGTCTTAACGATCGAAAGGTCCGCGCCGCAATCGCCGCCCGCAAAGTCGAGGATCGCGAGGTGGCCGCTGCAAATGACCTCGCCGAAAACCGGCTGACCGCGACTGCAGCGGTAGAGGCCGAACCAGCTCCCGCCCGGCTGCATGTGGCGCGTCTCGTGCATGCCCGCCCGCAGAAAATATTTTTTGAAACCCGCGATCATTTGCGCCGAATAGCGAAGATTTTGGTCCTTCAGACCCGTGCCGGCCAAGACCGAATCGCCAATGAAAAACAGATACTGGTTGCCGACCGTGTCGTGCTGAAAGAAATACTGGCTGTTGGGAATACCGTCGCGAACATGGAAATAGTCCGCGTCCGCCCGCGACATGCAAACCACCGCCAAAAACGCCAAGAGAACACCACCTCCCCGTCCGAACATTGCCATGATGCCGCCTTTTTTGCGGAGGCGCGCCCGCCCCCATTTTCCATGCGCAAAAGGATACTGCCGAACAGCAGCGGATGCAACGGGAGAGTTGACGGCGATTTCACGGGAAACAGCTTGCAGCGGGCACAGATTTTTCCTTCGTAGATCGGATCGGGTCCGGTTCGAGGTCGGCGTCGGTCAGCAGGATGACGAAACGCTGCCGCGGGCCGAACTCGGGCGTAAGGAAAACCTTGCTCCAGCCGATTTCGCCCAGCCCGGCCATATAGGCGGCGAGGCGGAAATGCACAAGGATGTCGGGATACGGTTTGCCGTCTCGGGCGGGGCGGCTCCAGCCTTTTCTGAAATTGCCGGTTACGGGGTTGATGGCTTCACCGCCGTTGGCGTTGAGCATCGGGATCGTCTCATAGCCCTCGTCCTCCAGCAGGCGCGTCAAATTCCACAGCACCATCGGCCCGTAGACTTGGTTGAGCGCGGCATAGCCCATCGAAGGATAGTTGCTGAACAGCGTGCCTTCCTCGATGCCGCGGAATGTGCCGCGCGCGATCCGGAAGCCGAGCACGATCATCGATTTGGCGTTCGGAAAGATATACCGCGCGTCCATCTGTTTCGGCGCGCCCTCGAAGCGGCTCATCGGCGCGATGCCGACCAAATCGGCCCCGAGCCGCTTGGCATGTTCCTTGATCATGACCGGCGAAACGTCGAACATCACGACGCCGATCTTGATGGCGCCCAGAATGACCAGCGCGGTGATGACCGTGTTGAAAAACACGCCCAGATAGAGTGACGGACAGACCGTTCTTGCGGATGATCTCGGTGAACAGATTCGCTGAATTGGTCGACGTCGTGGCCGCGCACATCGAAATACCGAGCAACCACCACGGCATGGCGTTGCCAGACAGGAAAAACTCCTTGGAACTTTTGCCGGCCTGTTTGGATGTCACCAGCCCGATGCCGATCAGAACCGCGAAGAACAGAACAATAATGCCCCAGTCGATCGGATGAAGAATCATCTGCGTTTCCTTACTGATTGACGGGGTTATCGTCTCACAATCGACGTTTCCCGCCCAGCGACAGGCGCGCAAAATTATTAGGATAAATGCGAAACGATCATTCGAACACTACGTCGCCGAAGTACTCTGGACGGTGATAATCGGGGGATGGAGTTTTGATCGGCATCCACGTCACGTAGTGTTGGACCGACATGCCGCTGCCGCATTTGTAAACATTCGCGCGCGCGGACAGGTCGCTCAGATTTTTCAGTTCGTCGAAGGCGAAACAGGCGACCGGTATCCGGGCGGTCAGCGACCATTCGAAGTCGCCCGATTTCTCAGCGAACGGCGTCGAGCCAAGCGACGAACGGATGGCGAGCCGTTTCATCAGCGACAGCGGCACGAAGCGACGATTTTCACGCCCAGGCCCGTACCCGAGGTGAGGCGTGCCGATACAATTGATTTCGAGGTTGTAGTAGTCCGCGCCATCGAACGAAACAAAAAACTCGACGCAACTGTCCATATAGACGTCACCGTGCATGCGCGTCTGCAGGCCGAGAATACGCGCTTCCTTGACATGGAACCGCAACCAGATTTCGGTTTGGACGTGGCCGATTCGGAACCCGACTTCAGGACGATACGGGAACTGCGGCCAGTTGAGACAGGCGACATGATTTTCGGGGACCTCCGCTTCGAGACGGCGGTCGACCTCCATGAGACCGGACGTCGTTCCGCCCGATAGATGTTTCACAATCAACGGTTCGCTACTCATGACATGCACAGTCCTTTACTTCACGCCAGTGTTATACGTCGTCCTGAATTTGTCAAGGAGAGGCCCTTTCGCTGTGCGCTGAATCCTAAAACAACCCATCCGTCGTCCGTTTGAAAAAGACCATCGGCCGTACGGTCTGCGAGGAAATCCAGCGCGTTCGGCTCAACCGCGCCCGCGCGCTGTTGCGCAACTCCAAGATGACCGTCAGCGAAATCGCCTCCGTCTGCGGCTTCTATGATCCCAGCCATCTCGGCCAATGGTTCCGCAAGGCCTTCCACGTCACGCCCACCGCCTTCCGTGCCAGCTTCCGGCGCGAGGGCGAATGAAGAACGACAATCAGAAATCAGAGGTCGGACCGAGCGACAACACGCGCGAAAAATGAGTCACTGGGCGGACCAACGAAAAGCCTAACGCACAAAACTCGGCAAGCGTTCAGGGCCCATAAGGACTAAATCGCAAGAGCGAGAGGCAAGTCGGCGATATCGCGCAAGCGCTTGCCTTCAACCATGATGCGCAACAGTTCCAAAGAATCCCCGCTGTTTTGTTCTGCGCGTATGGCATCCATGAGTTCGGGCAGAGCAATGTGGCACAAGCCTTTTCAAAGTCGTCGCCCACTGTTTGCGCGGCTTGCTTTTCTATCTCACGGGGCTCTCCGATCTTTTCCAACATCGCTTTTGCATAAAGGATACTGGTTCGATTATCGGCACCTTCCCATTGGCGACCATCAACTTGTCGCATGTCGGCCTGCAGAACGGGCCACTGCGGCCGATTCAAACGGAGAGTTGCACAGCAATCGGGATCGATTTCGACCGCACCCACACATGCGAACCCAGCCATTTCAAGGCCGATGGCTTGCCCGCCTCCCCCCGTACAACACTCTATTACTGTTAAAGGCATCGTCTCTCTCATCCCGTCAGCCATTTCATATTCGCAGATGCCGCAATAGGCGTCAACGGCAATCAATCGGTCAATCGCAAGGTGCAGCGATTTTGTGTTTCCGACGAAAAAGCGACGCAAAACCATGGGCGCGGGATACCCACACGTCCCCACAATTGCGAAAGCAGCCGCTTTCACGACTCACTTCGCTGTCCACGGCATCACGGAAAGAATTTTTTTGTCCGTGATGAACGTCGGGGCATCGTAGGCAGGAATGTCGTGGAAGGTCACCGTGTCCGCCACCACGGACATTTTTTCCTTCGGAATCGCGTAGATGCCGCCCGTGATCGTGTCCACCCACACCGGATCGGCGAACGCGCCGCCTTTGATGGCAAGCGTTGCATTGACCGTATCGTTACCGTTCGAAGGCACCGCGCTCTTGTTCCAGAACACGCAGACTTGTTGACCGCTTTTGACGTCGCGGTGACCATAAACCGCCAAGGGGCATCCGCACGCGGCCTCGCACGAAAAATCGGAAATCAGTTCGAGATCGTCGTTGAAGACGGAGACCACGTTCTGCACCGCGTAATACGCCATTTTGACTTTCAACACCTTGTACCCCTCGACCGCGCCTGCGGTTTTGATAAGCCCATAGCGCACCAACCCGTTGTGGAACGAGGTCGTGCGGTAGTCGAGATCTGCCGCCGTGAAGACCTCCGAATCGGCACCGTTCCCGAGGTCGCCCAACATACGACGCGCGTTCCACTTGGCCTGCGTCCGCTCGGTCCATGGATAGCGGCTCAATGCTCCTGCGGAAAACCGCCCGACAGCGTGCGTCCGCCGCCCCCCGGGTAAGCCGGGTTGCCGTAACTGGTTTCCAGCCAAATCTCCAAACCGCGCGACCGCGCGTCGTCAATGATGTGGTCCAACCACGCGAAGTCATAAATGCCGGGGTCCTTCTCGGTGCGCGCCCATCCTCCTTGCAGGCGGATGCGCCGGATGCCCAGCGCAGGCAGGTACTCTTTGAATGCGTCATAGTTCGAGTACTCGCGGTCGATCGTCTCACACCCCAACGTCCATACGGATATTGCGCGCCGCCCCGCAATCTTCTTTATGCGAACTCGGCTCTCGATCTTGCGAACAGGCCCCAACCGGTTCCGTGCGTTTTCGCGTCCATCCCGTTACGAAAAAGGCGCGCCCGACAACCGTCGGGCGCGCCCTGCGCACGTTCATTCAAGTCCTACGCATCAGCCGTTGATCGCCGCCTGCGCCGCCGCCAAACGGGCGATCGGCACGCGGAACGGACTGCACGACACATAGCTCAATCCGCTCTTGAAGCAGAATTTCACCGACGCGGGGTCGCCGCCCTGCTCCCCGCAAAGGCCGACTTTCAATTCAGGACGCGTAGCGCGCCCCTTCTGAACGGCGGTCTGGACGAGCAGGCCAACACCCTCTTGATCGATCGTCTGGAACGGATCGGACGGAAGCAACTTCTTGTCCAAATAATCGGGCAAGAAACCGCCGATGTCGTCGCGGCTGAAACCGAACGTCATCTGCGTCAGGTCGTTGGTGCCGAAGGAGAAGAACTCCGCTTCCTGCGCCATGCGATCCGCGAGCAACGCAGCGCGCGGAATTTCGATCATCGTGCCGGACAAATACGCGAACTTTCTGATGCCCTTTTCCTTGCACACGGCCTCATGCACGCGGGCGATGATCGTCTTCTGATGCTTCAGTTCGTTGGCATCGCAGGTGACGGGAATCATGATTTCGGGCTTGCACTTCTTGCCAGCCGCGATAAGTTCGGCGGCGGACTCGAAGATTGCGCGGGCCTGCATTTCGGTCACCTCGGGATAAGTCACGCCGAGGCGAACGCCGCGGTGGCCCATCATCGGGTTGTTCTCATGCAGCGTCTCGCCGCGCTTGCGGATGTCCTCAACACCGATGCCCAGCGCGGCGGCTAGCTCGGCCTGCTTCTCGGCCCCCTGCGGCACGAACTCGTGCAGCGGCGGATCGAGCAGACGGACCGTGACGGGCAGGCCATCCATCGCTTCGAGCGTGGCCTTGATGTCGTGCTTCACAAACGGCAGCAACTCGGCGAGCGCACGGCGGCGCTCCTCGACGCCGGAGCTGAGGATCATTTTGCGCAACAGGAAGAGCGGCTTGTCGCTGCCCTCGCCATAGAACATGTGCTCCGTGCGAAAGAGCCCGATACCTTCGGCACCGAACGCGCGTGCGACCTTGGCGTCGGCCGGCGTATCCGCGTTCGTCCGCACGCCCAACGTCCGGAACGAATCGGCCATGGCCATGAACTTCTGGAAACGCGGGTTCTCGGACGCGTCTATCATGGCCAGCGTACCGAGGTAGACGTGGCCTTTCGAACCGTTGAGCGTAACGACGTCGCCCGCTTTGAGCACGTCACCGGTCCCTGCGATGCGGACCGTCTTGGAGGCGGCGTCCACATGCAGCGCGCCGACACCGACGATGCAGCACTTGCCCCAGCCGCGCGCCACGAGCGCCGCGTGCGAGGTCATACCGCCACGGGCGGTCAAGACGCCCACCGCCGCGCGCATTCCCTCGACGTCCTCGGGGTTCGTCTCTTCGCGCACGAGGATCACCTTTGCGCCCGTCAGGGCCGCCGCAACGGCATCCTCGGCGGTGAAGACCAGTTTGCCGCAGGCCGCGCCAGGACCGGCCGGCAGGCCTTTCACGACGGCCTTCGCACTCTTCTCGGCTTTCGGGTCGACGATCGGGTGCAGCAGTTCGTCCAACTGGTGCGGTTCGACGCGCATCACGGCCGTCTTACGGTCGATCAGACGCTCGGCGAGCATGTCCATTGCCATGTTCAGAGCGGCCATACCGGTGCGCTTGCCGACGCGGCACTGAAGCATCCACAACTTGCCTTCTTCGATCGTGAACTCGATGTCGAGCATGTCGCGGTAGTGCCGTTCGAGCTTGTTGCGGATGGCGAAAAGCTGCTTGTAGGTGGCGGGCATTGCCTCCTGCATGCTTTTGAGATGCTTGTTCTGCTCGTTCTTGGTGTCGTTGTTGATGGGACTTGGCGTGCGAATGCCGGCCACGACGTCCTCGCCCTGGGCGTTGATCAGCCACTCGCCGTAGAACTTGTTGTCGCCCGTGGCGGGGTCGCGCGTAAAGGCGACGCCCGTGGCGGAGGTGTCGCCCATGTTGCCGAACACCATCGTCTGTACGTTGACGGCAGTGCCCCAGTCGTCAGGAATCCCCTCGATGCGGCGATAGGCGACCGCCTTTTTGCCGTTCCAACTCTTGAACACGGCGGCGATGCCCCCCCAGAGCTGCGCCATCGGATCGTCGGGGAAAGCCTTGCCGAGGTGCTGCCGCACGAGTCCCTTGAACGTGTCGGCGAGCTGCTGCAACTCGTCGGCGGAGAGTTCGGTGTCGCTCTTGTAGCCGCGGGTCTGCTTGAACGTGTCCAGCGTCTCGTCCATGATCTTGCGGATGCCTTTGCCCTGCGCGGGATCGAGGCCCTCGGCCTTCTCCATGACCACGTCTGCGTACATCATGATCAGACGGCGGTAAGAATCCCACACGAAGCGCGGGTTGTTGGTCTTCTTGATCATGCCGGGAATCGTCGCCGTCGAGAGGCCGACGTTCAGCACCGTATCCATCATGCCGGGCATGGACTTGCGCGCGCCCGAGCGGCAGGAGACCAGCAGCGGATTCTCGGGATTGCCGTACTGCTTGCCCATGATCTGTTCCGTCTTGCGCAACGCGGCCAGCACTTGGTTCGTCAGCACGTCGGGAAGCCGGCAGCCGTCCGCATAGTAGGCCGTGCAACAATCGGTGCTCACGGTGAAACCGGCGGGAACAGGAATGCCCAACAGGCACATTTCGGCCAGATTCGCGCCTTTGCCTCCAAGCAAATTTTTCATGGAGGCGCCGCCATCGGCCTTGCCGTCGCCGAACGAATAGACATACTTCGCGGATTTGGGGACCTTCGAGACTTTCTTTGTGGTCGTCTTTCTCTTCGCGGCCCGTGCCGGTGTGGTTACGTTTTTTGTCGAGACGCGTGCATCTTTCTTCGCCATCTTCTTCGCGGGTCTAGCCATACATTCTTCCTTGTTTTGTTGAAAAAATCCAAGGTTAGTTTATCACACGCATTCCCATAGTCAATGCCGTGTCGCGATTTCCAACGGCGTTTTTATTTGGATGTCCTGACAGATGAAAAAGTGGCATTAAGTGTGAAGGACTGAGTGTGAAAGAGTCATTCGGCTTAGTCCGCGTTTGCCAGCGGATGGGCGGGATCGATGTCGAGCAGCGGCCAGACGAGTTCGCCGCGCTCCTGCGCCGCCGTGTCGCGATAGGTGCTGTAGCGCAGCGAGTTGGCGTCGAGCCACAGAATCACGCGGTGGCGCTCCTCTTCCGGCACGGCTTTGCGGTGCGCCTCCGTCAGCAGCGCCTGACCGATGCGCGACGCCGCCGCCCCGAACCGGCCCGCGATCGAGCGCGAACCGCCGTGGATTTTCTGCATCGTCGAACCGCCGAAACCGCCCCCGAAATAGAAGGCGTCGTCCCGCAGATCCGCGTAGTCCATCTTCTGAAGCCCCTTGCCCTCCTTCACGTGGCAGGCCAGGCAGCGGCTCTTGAAGATCGGCGCGACCAGACGGTAGAAGCTGACCGGTTCGACCGGGCCGCACTCGGGTTCGAGCGCGGATGGTTTCCGGCGGAACGCGAGGGGCTGCTCCGTCTTGACCGCATAGCTGCCGTTCTTGGCTTCGTGGCAGCCGAGGCACGTCAACCGTTCGCCCGGATGCACGAAGGCGGTCGAGCGCATGGACTGGATCGCCATGTTGTTCTGGTCCAGCACCTGGAAGATGAACTGTTTCCCGGCGGGTGCCACGAAGTACGCGCTGCCATCCGCCTCCAGCGGCACGGTGCCGAGCGGGATGCGGGGCGTGTTCTCCTCGCCGTAACCGATGAACGGCTTGTCCATCCACGGATCGGACTTGAGGACCGCCTGCAGCACGCGCAGCCGTGTGGGCGTGCGCCCCTCCGGAAACGGCTGGTCGGAAATCCGCACGTTCACCACGCCGATGGTCGCGCGCGTGTCGGCCGCGGCGAAGTCCGCGCCCTGCGCCGTCTGCTGCGGGCTGACCGGCGGTTTCGGACGGGCCCGCAGCGGCTTGGGATGCGTCAGACGCAGGCGCGGATCGTAGCCGATCGGCAGCAGCTCGCGCTCGCAGACCAGCTCTTCGTTGCCGTAGCGGTCGAGCGCCACCAAATCCTCCCAGCGGTTGCAGAGAAACAGATCTTCGCTCACCGGCCACGCGGTACCGTACTCGTATTGGCTGCGGGCGGGGCTCTCACTCTCCGGAAACGGCACGTAGGGCGTGACGCGCCGGAGCTGGCTCATGTGGTAGTCGTCCGGCAGGCGCAGATCCAGCACGCAGAGCGAGCCAAAGGTCTCGCCGTGGTGCGGCGCGGCCGTGAGAATGTAGCGGTGCGAGTTCGGCATCGCGCGGATGTGCATCTCGGTCATCGGCAGGCCCGACGGCGCGTCGGCGCACGTCAAATCACTATGGCTGCTGTGGCCTCCGTAGCGATGGTCGCCGTGCGTGTTGTCGGCGAACGTGTGCCACGGGAACGGATAGTTGCCGTGCGGCGCGCGCGGATCGCGGCCGTCCGGGAAACAGGTCCAGAACTGGCTGCCGAGGCAGTCCTCGCGGTCGGTGTAGTCCCAGCGCGTGTAGACCAGCATGCCGCTGTTGTCCACGCTCGGCTGCCACTCGCTGGTTTCGTAATAGGAAATCGGGTAGATGTCGCTGCCGTCCGCCCGCATGCTGTGCAGCACGAACGTCGGCACGCGGTGCCGCGAGCCCTCGGTGAAGCAGCGGATGAATCCGCCGCGCCGCTCGGAGATGAAGACGACCCTCCCCGACGGCAGCTCCACCGGGTCGAAGTCGTCCCACGGCCCTTCGGTGAGCTGCGTCACCCGGCCGCTTGCGAAGTCGAGTTTGAAAAGCTTCCATACGGTTTTGTCCGACCACGCCCAACGGTGTTCGGTCGCCCCGCAGTGCGCGAAGTACAGCGTCTTTCCGTCCTAGCTCACCTCGGGCGTGTAGAACGAACCGTCGCTCAGCGTCCGTCCCTGATAAGGCCCGTTGGCGACCACGCGGCCTTCAAGCAGATTTTTGACGGCGGGCGTTTTTCCGCGCCAGGCTTCCAGCGAGAAAATGCCGCCGCCGCAGATCGTGTTGAAGCCGAAGCACTGCGTGGCAAAATGACCGCCCGTGCGGTCCGTGTTCTTCATGTTGGTGAGCCGGCATCCGGCGTAGCAGGCCCGCGCCAGAAAAACGAGCCGGTCGTACGCGTCCCAATCCGGGTTCGCGAACATCGCGGCGCGCCGCACCGCGCACGCGGCGAACACATCGTTCGACTGCGCTCCCGAAGGTGCGGGCAGCCGCCTCCAGTCCGCACGCAGCGCGGCGACATCGACGCCCCGCTTCTCCAACGCGTCCAGAAGCGCGCCCGTGCGGCGCACGACCACCTCGGCGAATTGCTCCGCCGTGCAGGCGAGCGTCGGCACGTTTTTGGGCGGCTTTTCGCCGGGTTTGACCGTCGGCTCGATGCCCGCGCGCGGCAACAACTCATCGACCAATCGTTCCGTGCGCGACTCCGCCGTGATCGAACCGGCCATCTTTCCGGCAACCGCGTAGCGCCCGCCGACCGCGTCGAACGCGCACAGGAACAGCGTCGAGGCGCCGGCTTTCTGAGGCGCGGCGAGCGGCGCGGTGATCGTCTCCTCTGCGGAACGGATGCACACGTCGTCGAGCCAGCCGTTGCAGACGAGCCCGCCGCCGACCAGCGTGCCGACCGCGAACCGCGTTTCCGCGGCCGCGCGGCCGAACGGGCGCGTCACCGGTCCCTCCGCCACGGCCTTCCCGTCCGCGAACAGGCGAACCCGCCCGCGGGCCACCACCGCCGCCACGTCGTGCCAGCGGCCGTCCGTCACGCAGGTCCGGCTGAGGATCGTGTCCGGCGCATTGCCCGGCATGTAAAAGGCCAGATAGCCGCTGCCCCTGAAACTGTAGAACTCCCAGTGGTTCAACGCCGACTTGGGCTCGTGCGCCACGAAGATGTTGAACGCGTCCGCGTTGCGCGCCTTCACGCGCAGGCGGATCGTCAGCGGCGCCTGGTCGAGCGCCGGGCATCCCGCCAGCTCCGCGCCGCCGTCGGCCGCATAGAACGCGCCGCCGAATCCCGGATTGTCGGTCTGCGGCGATTCGGCCTGTCCGTCTTGCAATTGCTCGTAGCCGGGATGATTGATCAGCACCGAGCGTGGCCACGCCCGCGCGTTCAATGCAGGATCGTTCACATACTGCCGCCGCCCCGTCGGCAACAATTTTTCGGGTGCGGGATCGGTATCGGCCATCGTCGCGCCGACGATCCCGCCACCCAACGCCGCAAGGAGGAACCGTTTCAGCATGCTTATCGCCGTCCCCTTTGAGATATCCCCTATCCCCATCATCGGAATGATCCCCTTTTTTTCTTTCGTCTGTCAAACATCGGGGCCACGTACCATACAGCCTGCCGGTCCGCGATAGCGGCGAGCGCAGTCGTCGTTCCCGATCGGCATTTAATCAAAACATGGAACATGTGTCAACCGGTTGACATACTTCACATCGGAGTCGGGTGAAATGGTTTAACACTTTTCACTCGCAACCACACTTGCCGTTGACTTCCCCGCGCGATTGAACTACTTTTCGCCGTCGACACTATGTTTCAGACGCACATATCGGCTGATTTCCTGCGCGATGAGTCGCGCGCGTGCGGTACCGCTGAAGCGATCGCCTTCCCCCGCAACCTCGCAGAACTCGCGTCCGACCTCCGGGAGGCCGCCGAACACGGTTCACCGGTCACCGTCCAGGGTGCGCGCACCGGCATCGCGGCCGGCGCGGTGCCCGATGGAGGCGTCGTTGTCAGCCTCGCGCACATGGACCGCGTTTTCGGCGTCCGGGTGGACGACGACGGACGCGCTTTCGCGGCCGTCCAGCCAGGCGTACCGCTCGCGGTTCTCCGTCGCCACCTCGCGGTCCGCGAATCGTCCGGCACGGCCCCGCTTTTTTTCCCCCCCGATCCGACCGAGACGTCCGCCAGTCTGGGCGGCATGGCCGCCTGCAACTCATCGGGCGCCTGTTCGTTCGCCTACGGTCCCACCCGCAACCACATCGAACGCCTCACCGTCGCGCTGGCCGACGGCGACACGCTGACCCTCCGTCGCGGCGGACCCGCTGCGCAGGGACACCGTTTCTCACTCGTCACCGATGGCGGCCGCACGCTTGCAGGCGAACTGCCCGCCTATGTCATGCCGAACGTCAAGAACGCCGCCGGCTATTGGATTCGTCCAGACATGGACCTGATCGACCTGTTCATCGGCAGCGAAGGCACGCTTGGCGTCATCGCAGAACTCGAACTGCGCCTGACGCCGCACCCGGCACGCACGCTCGGCGTGCTCTGCCACTTCGCGGAAGAAGCGTCCGTGCTCGCCTTCGTCGACGCCATGCGCCGACACCGACGCGAGGCCGAGCCACACCTCCTGACCGCCCTCGAATATTTCGACGAGGCCGCGCTGCGCCTGATTCGCGCGAGCACGCCGCAGACCGGCCTGCTCCTGCCGCCGCATCGCCCGCACTGGTGCTGCGCGCTCTACTCGGAATGGGCGCTTGCGCACGAGGCGGAGAGCGGCCCCGAACCACTGATGGCGGATCTGCTGGCAGCGTGCGGCGGCCACGCCGACGACGCGTGGGTCGCGCCGGACTCGACGTCGCTCGACAAGATGAAGACCTTCCGCCACGCCGTGCCCGAACAGGTCAACGCCATCATCGCGGCGCGCAAACGGCAGTATCCGGACCTCACCAAACTCGGCACCGACCTTGCGGTGCCGGACGACCGCCTCCGCGACGTCATGGACCTCTATCGTCGCGACCTACGGCAGGCGGGGCTCGAACACGTCGTCTTTGGCCACATCGGCGACAACCATGTCCACGTCAACATCCTGCCGCGCGACATGCGCGATTTCGCCGCAGGCAAGGCGCTCTACCGCCGCTGGGCGGAACAGGTGGTCGCTTGGGGCGGCAGCGTCTCGGCCGAGCACGGCGTCGGCCGAATCAAAAAAGATCTGCTTGCCGTCATGTACGGCCCAGACGGCATCGCGGCCATGCGCCGCCTCAAGGCCGTCTTCGACCCCGAGAACCGGCTCAACCCGGGGCGGCTTTTCTAGCGCGCAGATTCCGGGCATATGCACCGCCGACCATCGCCGATCCGCCTCATCGCGCCGCCAACGCCCGACGAACTTCTTTTGCGAGGACGTCCCGCGTGAACGGTTTCGGCAGAAAATGCACCTCCGCATCCACAATCTCCTGCCGCGCGGCAATCACATCGGCGTAGCCGGAGATAAACAGGCAGCGCATGTCTCTCTGCGTTTGGGCAAGCTCTTTCGCCAAGTCGTGTCCGTTCATGCCGGGCATCATGACATCGGCGACCAACAAGTGAATGGGGCCTGCGTGTTCGTCGACAAGGCGCAAGGCCTCTTGCGCGTCTTTCGCCGCCAGAACCACATAGCCGAGCTTCCGGAGAAACAGCGAGGTCGTAACCCGAACGCCTCTTTCGTCCTCGACCAAAAGTATGGTTTCCTGCCCGCCGGTCGAAGGCGATTCCGGCTTTTCCGGAAAAACCGCTTCGGTCTGTTCGTGACGGGGGAAAAAGACCCGAAAGGCCGATCCATTGCCCGGTTCGCTGTAAACCGTAATATGCCCGTGGTTCTGTTTGACGATGTCATAGACTGTGGCCAACCCCAATCCGGTGCCTTTCGCATCCTCCTTGGTAGAAAAAACGGCTCGAAAATATGGGGCTGTACTTCGGGAGTCATGCCGACTCCCGTGTCGCAAACCGACACCATCACATAGTCGCCCGAAACCATGCCCTCGAACTCGGCACAGTAGTCGGCGTCGAGGGTGGTGTCCATCGTTTCAACCGTGATTGTGCCGTTGCCGGTGATGGCGTCGCGGGCATTCACGATGAGGTTGGTCAGAATCTGGTCGATTTGGGCGGGGTCTACGTTTACGCGCGCCCGCCGTGCTTGGGGCAGCCACACCAAATCGATGTTCTCGCCGATGAGGCGCTGCAGAACCGTGAGCGTACGGGCGATGTGCTCGTTGAGGTCAAGGACTTCCGGCATGACCGCCTGTTTGCGCGCCAACGAGAGCAATTGGCGGACGATGCCAGCGGAACACTGTGCGGCGTTCATGATCTCGACGAGATACTCCTCAACGGGACTGTCGACGCCCAACTCGTCCCGGCAGAGTTCGACGTGCGCCATGATGCTCGTCAACAGATTGTTGAAATCATGCGCCACCCCGCCGGCCAATCGCCCGATCGATGCCACTCGTTGCGCCTGCTGCAACTGTGCAGCGAAGTTGTTTCGCTCGACCTCCGCACGTTTGCGCTCGGTGATGTCTTGAAACGATCCTGCCACGCGCACGACCCGGCCGTTTTCCTCGACCGGATGGCCAATGGTGCGGATCCACTTTCTGACGCCTTTGGCACTGACGAGTTCCAATTCGAGATCGTAGGGACGAGCAAACTTAATGGCCGAATCCACCGCTTTCTCGATGATCGGACGAGACTCATCGGGAAAAAAACGAATGCCGATATCCCGGTTGGTGGGTGCCGACGGGTCCAAGTCATAAATCCGCGCCACCCCATCGGTCCAAGAACCCTCGCCGGTTGCCACGTCGAGTTGCCATCCCCCCACTTTCATGGTCGCGCCATCTTCGTCGATCCACATCTTGTGAAACCGAAGCAACTCCTTGGCGTGTTGGTAATCGGTGACGTCCCACAGCGTGAAGCGAACCGGCCATCGACACGTCACAGAGACGGAGGGAGCGGAGAAGAAATCGAGCCGTGCCCAAAACCATGAACCGTCCGCCCGGCGTATGCGGATTTCGCAAACGGAGGTCTGGGACGACGCGGCGAAGGCCTCGCATCTGCGCTGGAACATCGCCACATCCTCCGGCAGAACGAAAGTTGCAAACGGCTGACCAAGTACGCAGGCGCGGGCGCGGCCGAGCAATTTCGCCGCCATGCAGTTGGCCTCGTCGACCACTCCTCCGTGCGACAACGCGATGTACCCCCAAGGGGCACCGTCAGAGTGCGCCGCACAATCTATGCCAAGATTGTTGTCCATACGTCATGCGCGTGCTTCCCGACAGGAAGCAATGCAAGCGAAAATTGAACACCGACAATTGGACTAAAGTCTCATTTTAGAAATATAGCAACACATGACAGTACGGACAACTAAATTCACAAAAAAATTCACATGCGCGCGCCGAGTTTTTCTGGTTTCATCACGGCTGAACGCGTTTCGATTTTGGTATTTCCGTTAAAAGCCCTGTTAAGACGGATTCGATAGAACTTTGTGTTTCTCGCCGGTGGAACGGCGGAGCGACAGCGCTTCGCATCCTGTCGCAAGTTCTGTAGTTCCGGCGCTCCGTCGCCGGAAATGAAATGTTGCGCAGGTGAACCGGTTTTATTCACGCACGCGGTCACCGAATCGCAAATGCGCCCCATCGCCCGCCCGGAGGCGATTTCTGTTGCACCGCCCGTCTTTTTGTGGCACACATCATGACGCGGGCAGCCCGAGCGGCATGTGGTTTGCGCAAGGGTTGCCCCGCGCGAATAAGGAAACCGTATGCGCCGAATCATCGCCGTCCTGAGCCTCAGCCTAGTCGCCGTCTCCGCTTTCGCCGCCGAGTACCGCGTGCAATCCCCCGACCATGCCGTTCTCGCTGTCCTCGCCTGTTCGACGGAC
>Ga0172375_10000593_pt1 | contig 57918 bp, 56 predicted proteins | sample LakKiv1m_FD_114537 | JGI IMG/M metagenome (GOLD analysis project Ga0172375, IMG submission 114537) | Freshwater microbial communities from Kabuno Bay, South-Kivu, Congo - kab_092012_11.1m | ecosystem: Environmental > Aquatic > Freshwater > Lake | place: Democratic Republic of the Congo...
AATGCTTTAAATTGTCATTCTGAACTCGTTTCAGAATCTCTTGTTATTTAGTAATATATATTTTCATATAGACCCTGAAACAAGTTCAGGGTGACATTTTTGGTGACTTTTGCAAGTCCCTCTCTTGATTTTCTCCTTATTTTGTAGTGGTACTATTTGGAGAATACTTTTATGCTCGTTAGATTAAAAGGCTCTTCGCTGAATCGTGTGGGTAAAGTCTATTAAAGATTGACGATTGACAGTTATAGTTGTGCGATAGCACAATCTTGTCACTCCGGCGAAAGCCGGAGTCCAGTCTTGGCGCTGCGATTAAAGCTGGATTCCGACTTTCGTCGGAATGACAAATCGGGTGTTTGGATTTGCAGTGTTAATTATCGTTACCCACACAAAATAGCGAAGACCCTTAATTTTAAAGGTGTCTGACTTAAGTCCGACCTCCTACATTTAGGAGAACAGACCTTAGTCTGTTCACTTAAGTCTTAAGTGTACTATCCCCTAAGGTTATAACACAATAATAATGTCATTGCGATCCCGCCGGGAGAAGCAATCTCCTCAATTGTAGAAACAGGAGATTGCCACAAGCCTTCATTCTCCTGCCGGAGCGGGAGAATTCACGCTTTCGCAATGACGCTCTCGCTAGGCTATAACCTCGAAGAGCAATACATATAACCGCCGTTCCCGCGAAAGCGTGGACTAAAGGCTTGAGACCAGAGACCAGAGGCATATTTCAAATAATTTTAATTAATGAATAGCGCTCCAATACCCGGCGAAAACTATGGTGGAAAGGATAAATCCCAGCGTGACATTCACAGCTACGCCCATAGTGAACGCCCAGAAAGGCGGCATACCGAACTTGGTCAATTCCTTGAAGCGGGTGGTCAGACCGATACAGAGGAAAGTAAAGACAAAAGTCCAAGTTCTGAGGGTCTTAATGGGGGCGATCAACATTGGTTTTAGGGTTTTATCGAACTCTTCCGCGGAATAACCGGCGGCGACAATGCTCATAATGATGGAAGCCAGGAAGAAGCCGATAACGAATTTAGGGAAGCGTCCCCAAATGACTTTCAATCCCACGGTTTGACCTTCAGCGGCGGATTTCTTCTCCCACATCACCACTGAAACTATGGAGAGGAAGAAAGCCCAGATGCCGATCCAAATATCCCGCCCGATGACTTTCATCAGCGTGAATGTCTGAATTGGAGCTTCGGTGCCGGCGTTGGATGCGATAGTCTGAGCGGCCGCATATCCTGCAGCGTCGGCAAATTCGGAAGTGCCGATCCAGGCCCCGGCGACGCCCGGCGCTAAATCCAATAATTTACTGACAAAGGGTAAAACAAAGATCATCACCAGCGCCCACAGGGAAACTATGGAAATGCTGATAGCTACCTGCTCTTTATCGGCTTTTACCGCTCCTCCCACCGCGATAGAAGCCGACACTCCGCAAACCGCGCCAGCCGCCCCCAGCACTGCTCCGAACTGAGGCGGCATTTTATAGATGCGGGTAACCGCCAGAAAAATCACCGTCCAGGTGGTGATCGAAACGATTGTTGCCTGCAGAAAAGCGATGGGCCCGGCGGTAACAATCAGCGTCAGCGGCAGTGTAGCCCCCAGAAGGACAATCCCCGTCTTAATATAATATTCGGTGCGTAGGGAATCGTTCATCCAAGCGGGAGTTTTAAACAGATTCCCCCAAAGTAATCCCACAAGTAACGCCACCAAAGGCGCTTCCAAACTATAGGTATGGAAGAATTTGCTATTGCTGATGATAAAGATTACTGTGGAAACGAGGAAAATTACGGTAAAGCCGGGGATAAAATTTTTCAGCTTGTATCCCATAATTCGGACGCTGATAGAAAAAACGGCTAAGAAAGCGAGAAACAGGCTCAGATACCCGGCGGCTTTCTTACCAAAATGTTCCATCACCGCTCCGGATTGCGTCCAATTATTAGGCGGGCTGACCGCCAGCGGATTCAATGTGCTGCCGCAGGAGAAACAAATGAGCGCGGCGATGATAGTACCCAAGCCCAGCCATACCGCCCACCAATCTTCTTTTTTGTATAGATCGCTCAGACTGCTTTCATTCATAGGAAACTCCTAATCCGGTAAAACCGGGAATGAATAGTTTAAATATTTTAGACTTTTATTGTTACAACCTCGACAAAAAGTGGTGTCAAGTGTCCTCACCTGACACTTTTCAATGTCATTGCTTCATCAGCCGTACGGCTGATGAAGCAATCCCCTCAATTATAATATAACCTCACTTGTCAATACAACTAGAGACCAGTGACCAGTACTACTTTGTTATTTACTATAAATGGAATGTGTGAATATTTATTATTATTTTAAAATCCCCCTTTAATTCCCCCTTTAAAAAAGGAAGAAAGTGGGGTGGAACTGCTGTTTGCTTTTCCCTCCTTTATTTAAAGGAGGTAAGAGGGGATTTTAACACAAAACAACAAAAATATCCTCGAAAAAATTTTTTTCTAAAAATTACTTAACAAAGAAGTGCCAGAGACAAATTCCCAATGATAGCCTATGAATGCTTTTTACTAAGACGCTAATGCTCACCGTCGGGATAATGCGGCGATTTGGGGCTGTAGTGCCGGGTGAGCCACGCTGATAAACCGTCCAATCCGGGGAAAAGGACGCGTTCGGTGATGTTGGCTTGGTCGAGTTTATCGCGGATTTCCCATTTGAGGGCGGCGGGGATGATAATTTTGTAATACAGGTGACTGCGTTCTTCCAGCCAGCGGTCCAACCGCGCTTCAGCGTCTGTCATCATAGAAAAGAGGGCGAATTGGTTGACAATCCTTTCGTCTATGGAAGGGGGTTCCAAAAAAACCACGAAATCTTTTTCCCCGATTTTCAAATGGTCCAATTCGTTGAAAGAACTACAGACGCGGTTGAGCATAGTAGTGGTGAAAGAACTGGCGCCTTCTTCATCGATGATTTCTTTCAGCGCTTTGGGGAGATATTCGTTAGTTTTACGGTAATTAATGCCCCAGATTACCCCATCGGTCTGATATTTCAACAGATTGGCGGTGGCGAAATGCAGCGCGATATAGGGAGAATAAGTCCAGTCCAGCAATCTGGTGGGGAGACCGTGATGTTGAGCAACAGCGAGCCATTTCCAGAAGGAATCACCTTGATTGGAAGCTTTATAGCCGTATTTACGGAAATTTCTCAGCAGATGTTTTTCCAGCAATTGATATTCGCCGCCCAGCCGCATCAACCGAGTCTTAAGCTGGTAAAAATGATCCGACAGACCTCGATAGGCGTAAGGAGATCGGTAGCGCTGGATATCCTCGCTCCAGGAATCCCGGAAAAGGGCTTCCTGCAGGTCTTGCCAGCTTTGGGGACGATATTCCGCAGGCATAAGTTTGGGCGCTGTTTTAGTAAAAAGTTAATGATGATATTAGACGCTTAACGCTATGACACCAACAAAAATTATCAATAATTTAACTGTAACAGTGGTGTCAGGCGCCCTCGCCTGACACTTACCAATCGCCAGCAGGGCGTCATTTCGATCATCTGTATCGCTGATGGAATCCAGCTTTGGCTTTTATTTCGGATTTTGAATTAACAGTGGTGTCAGGCGCCCTCGCCTGACACTTACCAATCGCCAGCAGGGCGTCATTTCGATCATCTGTATCGCTGATGGAATCCAGCTTTTGCTTTTATTTGGGATTTTGAATTAACCGTGGTGTCAGGCGCCCTGGCCTGACACTTACCAATCGCCAGCAGGGCGTCATTTCGATCATCTGTATCGCTGATGGAATCCAGCTTTTGCTTTTATTTGGGATTTTGAATTTAAGATTATGAAATCCACAAAATTTTATCGATAATTAATGGGTGCGGTCGACCGCATGCAAACATAATTATCTTAACTTTATATAATAATATAACCTAAGCAATTTGTCAAAATAATTGGGGAGAAATAATTTTCAGACAAAACCGGGCTGAAAAATCTTCTTTAGGATGACAATAGTCAAGTATAAACTTGCTTTCTTGCTTCAGATTTGTTTAATTGAAGGTTGTTTAAAGAGAAGCCGAAAGAGATTTGACCTGCAAATAACGCAGTTCCGATTAATATTTTCAGTTTGTAGGGACAGAACAGTGAGCCTGTCCCAAAATAAATCCATTATTTTTATGTTCTTTGAAAAATGCGAGAACTTTTTGAGAATAGTGTTGTATTATGGAAAAAGTCAACTATATTCCTATACTCCTATGTTTAAGCAGCCTGTTTGGCAGCAATCCTTATGAGTTTCCCCGGACTTGAAAGAGGTCATCCCCAAAACGACCCGACACGGCTGATTATCGAAGTGATCAATTTGAGTGACCTTTCCGCTTATCCCAATCCTTTTAATTCTTCTGTTCCTATCACTTTCACTATTGACCGTTTTAACAAGGTAATACTGTCGATCTTCGATATTCAGGGGCGTGAAATCACGAGACTCGAGACACGAGACTTGGAACTAACACGGTAGTATGGGATGCGAAAGGAGTAGGCAGCGGGGTGTATTTTGTGGGGATGATGGTGGAGGGTGGATGGCAAAGAAGGTGGTGTTGGTGAAATGATGAATGATGAGTGAAAAGTAAAAAAGCCCACGGCTTAGGCCGTGGAGAGGATTTGAACCGCTGATTTAAGCTGATTAAAAAATGATTTCGCCGATAAAACTTACCATCTGCGCACAAAACTTCAAGGAGTCTGCGGCAAAGTGTTTCAGGCGGCTGGTGTGGTGATCCTATCGACAGTTTGGCAGGTATAATATTCATAAATGGCAATACATAGTACTATGCTCTCTTTTTACGGATTAAATCCATATTTATCAAGGAATTGGAAAATAAAGGCGCTGAAGATAAACTTTAATTTCTTTTTATGTACTTCAAGACCAGAATCCAAGGCATCAATCAATCTCTGCGAAGTTATTCTTAGAAAATCGATTTTGGATTTATCTATTTATATCTTTGATTTCTTAGTATCTATATACGCCCATCCGCCTGCCCTTGTGCGATTTTCCGATAAAGGTTCACTATCACTTATTTTAATAAGCTTAGTTACACTGTAAGGTAAATCGAGCTTTCTTAAGTTGATAATGTGAATAAGATTTACACTAAATCCGCTTGTCGGCGACAAGTCATATAATTCATTTTCACCTTTCTGAAATTTCTTAAGCGTTTTTTCAATTTGTTCTTTATCTTCTTTAGTCATACCTCGTTTATAATTCCACCCCACAATTTTACCTTCATAGTATATTTTTTTCAAATCTTCTGTAATAGAAATAAAAACTTTCATAGGAGATTCGAAGGTAGGCGGATTAATATAAAGTTTGTGGATGCGGCGACAAGAAAAAGGCTGGAGATAAAAAACTTGATTTGGATATTTTTTCTGCGACTCTAATATTTCTTCAAGAACATTTTTAAAAATGCCGTTTAAGAATAGAGCCGTGGTGTTTTTACTTATTTGTTTTCTTATAACTGTTTCCTTACCAATTTTAACTAAAATTTTTCGTAACTGGTGGGTTTTTTAATTTAGTAATAGAAAATAGCGGTTCTCGCAAGTTTCAATTTTTAATAATAATAAAATGGTTTGATGCAATCTCAAAAGGAAATAAATATTGCAGTTACTCTTAAATCCGCGGCACACCAAGCATCTTACAGATTTTCCGCGCCAGTTGATTGCTGATTTCATTATGCCGCGGCACTGTTTGTGTTTTTCCGGTCGCTATATTTGCGTAAAGCGAGTGACCACTCCCCTCCCTTTTGAGATAACATCCGTGTTTACGCAAATGGCGGAGCAGTTGTTCGGTTTTCATTCTAAAGTGACTAATTCCCGTTTAGCTTCCGCCGGATAACCGGACAAAGCTTGTTCCGAGCGATCTAACATAACCAGTTCGATAGCTTCTTCCAAGCTTTGGCGGCATTCCTCTAATGCATAACCTTGTCCATTAGCTTCGGGCACTTCAGGGCAATAGCCGATGTAGAAATCGCCATCCCGTTCAAAGATGAAGTGGAAATTGAGTTTCATTTAAATGTCAGTGTTTATTTATAAACTTTTTTAAAATATAACAAAATACTTGGCAAATGTCAAAAATAATCCGCCCCGCGGCGGATTCTCTGCAATTATCCTCTTTATCCACTTCATCCCTGTGAATGTTTTTTTTGCTTTTATTTTTGCTTTTTCAACTTATCCTGCTCTATTCATAAAATCGTAATATTTGAGGAAAGCGTCTTGTTTTTGTATTTGTAGTGACGAGCCAACGGTTCGTCATTCCATTTGGACGAGGCGCTGCCTCGTCCCTACAATAAATTTTTGTGATTATTTATGTTGTGATTAATATTCGCAACATTTATGAATTAAACAGGTTATAACGGCTTTTATCTGCGGTTCAAATAATCTTTGCTTTTGCTTTTCGCCATCAGCCATCCGCCATTTGTTATCCGCCGACAAAAAACTTGCCTTTCCCCTCCCTTTTTATTACATTAATCCAATTTAGTCGTCAGTAGTCGGACACGAGACTCGAGACACGAGACCTATTCCCCTCGCAACAATAAACTTCACCTTTACCATAAGGAGTCCCTTTTGCCTAAATCATCTATGTCCCTCGGTCAGCAGCTGAAAAGCTTTCCCAATGTCTTCTGGGTCGCCAACTGGATCGAAATGTTCGAACGCCTCGCCTTCTATGGCGTCGTTATGGTGCGCGGCATCTATGTGGTCACCGCCACGGAACGCGGCGGACTCGGCCTCACCCATATGCAGCGCGCCCTCATCTTCGCCGTCTGGGCGCTGATTCAATGCCTGCTGCCGATGTTCACCGGAGCTTATTCCGACCGCTACGGCTATAAAAAGAGCCTCTACATCGCCTACACCATCAATGTCTGCGGCTACTTCCTGATGGGATTGGCTAACACCTACGAAGTGTTCTTCATCGCCGCCATTATGGTGGGCACCGGCACCGCTATCTTCAAACCGCCCCTGCACGGCTCTATCGCCCACAGCGTGAACGAAAAAAATTCCTCCGTCGGCTGGGGAATTTTCTATCAATTGGTCAATATCGGCGGCTTTATGGGTCCCTTCGTCGCCGGGATTATGCGGAAAATGGATTGGAATTATGTATTTTTCGCTTCCGCCGCTTTCACCGCGCTGAATTTCATCCCTACTATGTTCTTCCTTAAAGATTATTCCAAAGAAATACAGGCGCAGAAGAAAGACACTAAAAATCCCTTCCAAGTGTTTTGGAGTGGCATTTCCACCTTATTCAAAGATTTGAAATTCGTGATGTTCCTGCTGATTTTCTCCGGCTTCTGGCTGATGTTTATGCAATTGTGGGATACGATGCCGATTTTTGTGGATGAATGGGTCGATTCATCCGCAGTGGTCGCTTTCTTAGCTTCGGTCGGTCTGAAAAATGTCGCCGACGCTTTCGGCAATGTCCCCCCGGAATGGATGATCAATATCGACGCTCTGTCTATCATTCTGCTGATGACCTTTGTCGGCTACATCACCGGCTTCTTCAAACCCATTGTGATGATGATTGTGGGGATGGTGATTTCCCTGTTTGGGCTGATCTACACCGGTTCTAACACAATGGGCTGGACGGTGCTGCTGGGCGTCTTCATTTTCGCCCTCGGAGAAATGACCTGCAGTCCCAAATTTTCCGAATATATCGGTTTGATGGCGCCGCCGGAAAAGAAAGCCATTTATATGGGCTATTCCAACATCCCCTTCGCCATCGGCTGGTTCTTCGCCCTGCTCATTTCCGGCATCTTTTACGGCAATTACGCCGATAAATACGATTTCGGCCGGCAATATATGGTGAATGAAATGGGCGCTAAAGAAATCTATGTGCAGTACGCCGCGGTGCAGGAATCCCCGGATTTGGAAGGTGTTTACGCTGTCGGAGAAGTTGCTTCCCTAAAGGATACCATAATGATCGACAATCCTTACGCCAACCTCCCCGAAGGTAATATCAACCGCGTTTGGGTGGAAAAGGAAACTATTTTGAAAAACCGCAAAGCGGATAAAGAATTTGTCAAACAAGGCAAAGCTCTGTATAAAGCCGGGAAAATCGAAGCCGGTTTAGCCCTGATGAAACAAGAAACCGGTCTGAAAAAAATCGCCGTAATGCCGGTGCTCTGCCAAAAACTCGACCAATCCCCCAGACAAGTCACTAAAGTTCTCTGGGATAAATACCACCCCTGGAAAATGTGGATCTACTTCGGCTTCATCGGTTTAGCCGCCACCCTGATGATGATAGGGTATCACTTCTACCTCGAAGCCGACCAGAAAAAGAGAGTAGCAAATAACAAGTAGCAAGTAACAAGCGCCAATTATTGTGGTGTCAGGTGTCCTCACCTGACACCGACCTCCCCGTGCTGTCGACCCTCTGCGGTCGACAGCATATTTCTTGGATGTGCCGTAGAATCCCTGCACACAACATCGGGCGGGTCTTTGACCCTGTCAAAATAAACAAAATGAGCCAAAACCGGTGCTGCCGACTCATTATAGTCAACAACATGTTCTTAAATTACATACTGTATGAAAAAAGCTGTACATATTAAATGCTATTTATGTGGAAAGTTGGGCGCTGATACTAAGGATCATATTCCTCCAAAAGCAATTTTCAAAGAAGTTACAGAAAGCAACTCTGGTTATAATTTAATTACTGTTCCAGCTCATAAGGATTGCAACAATAAATACCAGAAAGATGATGAATTATTTAGGGCGTTCCTTACAATCATTTGTCCTGAAAATAGCAATGCACAAAGACTATGGAACAAAAAAATAGTCTCCTCATTTAACAATAAGAAAAATTCGATTAAACAAGCGTTACTAAATAGGCTTATTGATATTAATTATTCTGTTGACGACCAATCCACGATTTACACTGATAAAGGTATCACGCTTGAAACAGGTTTGATTAACAGGCAAATTGAGAGGATTGTAAAGGGTATTTATTTTCACCATATAGAAAAACCATTAATACAAAAAGTGGTTAATCAGGAATTTATTGGTGATAATGATTTTTATAATCATATTAGTTTAGACCTGCAGAAGCATGGAATAAAATCAGGATGGCAAATAATCGTACCTGGGGTATTCAAGTATTTTTTTCGATTAGCTTATGATGATTTAAGCAAAGGATTAGTGTTGTTGAATTTTTATGACGAGGCTTCTTTTTTCGTTACTATTGAGTAAACATATTATTGATTGAGCAATAGGATTTCTTAATAATTTTGAGAAATTTGTAGGTCTTAATTACATAGCTTTCTGAAGTTAGACTGAAAAGCAAACAAGAGATTGCTTCAAGGTTTTCAGCCTTTCGCAATGACACATTTTATGTATTTGCTGTAAAGGTAATTTCATTTCGAATTTCGAGTTTCGGATTTCAAATTTTCCCCTCTTTATTTCTAATTTCAGTTTTCAATTTTCACATCTCAGCTTTTAAGTTTATGCTCTATTCCCAACGCTTACAAAACATCCCCCCCTACCTCTTCGCCAAATTGGAAGATAAAACCCAAGCGCTGAAAAAACAAGGTATGGACATCATCAGCCTCGGCATCGGCGACCCTGATTTGCCCCCGCCGAAAATGTTCACCGAAGCGGTCAAAAGACATATCGATGAAGCGGACACTCATTTTTATTCCGTCAGCCGCGGCAATTTTGCCGTTCGTAAAGGGCTGGCTCAATGGTTCCGCGGTAGATTTAATGTAGAGCTCGACCCCGATTCCGAAGTGATGGTCACCATCGGTTCCAAAGAAGGGTTAGCCAACTTTTCCCGCACCATCGTCGATCCCGGCGATAAAGTCGCCGTCGCCAATCCCGGCTACCCGGTTTACGGCAACGCCGCCGTCATCTTGAACGATGGCATCGCTCAAGACCTGCCTCTGCTTAAAGAAAACGGCTTCCTCCCCCGCCTCGAGGATATGGAAGGGTGTAAACTGGTTTTCCTAAATTATCCCAACAATCCCACCGGCGCTATCGCCCCGGAGTCGTTCTGGAAAGACTTAACCGCTTGGATCGAATCTCACCCGGAAACCGTCATCGTGCACGACCACGCCTACAGCGAAATGACCTACGAAGGTTATTCCGCGCCGTCGCTGATGCAATATACGCGCAATGCCATCGAATTTCATTCGCTGTCCAAATTATTCAACTGCACCGGTTATCGTATTGGCTTCGCTGTCGGCCGGAAAGACCTCATAGACGGCTTAGTTAAAATCAAATCCCAGCTCGATTCCGGCGCGCCATTATTCATCCAACGCGCCGCCGTCGATTGCCTCTTGACCTATAACGGCGCGGTTCCTCCCCAAGAAGTCCTTAACATTCGCCAAATCTACGCTCGCCGTAAAAAATTGGTGGAAGACGGCTTGGAAACAATGGGTTACAAAGTCCACCGCAGTCCGGCCACCTTCTACACCTGGTTCGAAACCGGTAAAGATGATTCCGTCTGGTGTGACAAAGCCCTGAAACAAGGCATTGTCATCACTCCCGGCTCTGGCTTCGGCTCCGCCGGAAAAGGCTACGCCCGCATCACTGCCACTCAGCCGGAAGCAAGATTGGAAGAGGCGTTATTGAGGTTAGGGAAGATTTAGCATTAGGCATCAGGCATTAAGTAAAAGCGAATGATGAATGATGAGTGATGAATGCTGAATGAAAAGCGGTGAGAATAATCGCCCACAGATTTATCTGTGGGTAATAAAAAAGGGCGGGTCTTTGACCCGCCCCTACATTCATATATTTGTTATATCTATTTTATCTGTTGTGAATCGCTTCTGCTTTGTCTTTGCTTTTCCCTATTCACTAATCCCTAATAACATTTCCAACAATCTTTCCAATTCTTCCTCCGAAAAATACACAATCTCAATCACTCCCCCCTTTTTCCTCCCTATTACAGTCACTTTAGTGGCATAAACTCCCCTTAACCGGTCCTCTATATCCTGCAAATAGGGATTTTTTTCTTCCACAGAATGGGGCAAGGGACTGACTTTTTTCCTCTCGGCGATCAACTTTTCCAAACGATTGACCGGTATCCCTTCTTTGATTACCCTCCGGCACCACTTCGACATTTCCGTTTCGTCTTCCACCGCCAGCAGCGCCCGGGCATGCCCCATTGAAATCTTATCCTCCCGTAAAGCCTGCCTTATGTCCCCCGGCAGCTTCAATAATCGCAAAAAATTCGCCACCGCCGGACGGCTTTTCCCCACCTTTTGCGCCACCATTTCCTGCGTCAATCCGCATTCTTCCATTAGTCTCTTAAATCCCTGAGCTACTTCCAGCGGATTCAAATCCTCCCGCTGTAAATTCTCCACAATCGCTAATTCCAGAAGCTGTGCATCCGATTCCACTTCGATTAAAAAAGCGGGAATAGTCGTAAGTCCCGCCATCTGCGCCGCTTTCAGCCGCCGCGCCCCGGAAATCAATTGATAACCGTCATCCCTCCGGCACACCGCTATCGGCTGAATCACCCCGTTTTCCCTTATCGATTCAGCCAATTCCCCCAAAGCTTCCGCATCCATCCCTTCCCGCGGCTGATACGGATTTGACCGAATCTCCCCCGGTTTGATATACAAAAGCGTATCGCCCGCATCTCCGCTTTCCGCCCCCGGTATCAAAGCGGATAATCCCCGCCCCAGCGCTTTACCCTTCATGCGCCAAAATCTCCTGCGCTAAAGACAAATAATTGTCCGCCCCCTTGGAACTAATATCGTATAGTATAATTGGCTTGCCAAAAGACGGCGCTTCCGAAAGCTTCACATTGCGGTGGATTATCGTCTTGAATACCCGCCCGGTAAAATAGCGGTGCACATCATCGTGAACCTGCTTGGATAAATTCAACCTCGGGTCGTACATCGTCAACAAAACCCCTTCAATCGTCAACTTGCTATTCAAATGTTTCTGCACCAAGCGTATCGTATTTAACAGCTGCGTCAATCCTTCCAAGGCGTAGTATTCGCACTGAATCGGTATCAACACCGCGTCCGCCGCCGTCAAAGTGTTGATGGTCAACAATCCCAATGACGGCGGGCAGTCGATAATCACATAATCGAAATTGTCCCGGCATTCCTGTAAAGCTTTTTGCAAAGCGTATTCCCGCTCTTCCCTCCCCACCAACTCGATTTCCGCCCCCACTAATTTGATACTCGCCGGAGCTATCTTCAAGAAAGGAATTTCCGCCGGCAATATTATCTCAGGCAAAGGTGTCTGATCGATTAAACTCTCGTAAATGCTCCGCTTCAGCTTCTTGCTGTCGATACCTAATCCCGAAGTCGCATTCGACTGCGGATCCATATCTATCAACAAAGTCTTTCTTTCCGCGGCAGCCAAAGTTGCGGTGAGATTGACCGCCGTCGTCGTCTTACCCACTCCGCCTTTCTGATTGGCGATTGCGATTACTTTGCCCATCGATTCCTCAAAACATTTGAATATTATATCTTAAACCTGTAAAGTAACAAAAATTCTCCTAAATATCAACCTTATGCCCTCAACCATCGTCCATCAACCATCATCCCACAACCGCCAAATCCATCCGCTCCTTAAATCCCCGGCAAAAACGCCGATACAACGCCGGACAATTGACCATCTGCGGATCCTTCTTAACTAAATCGAAAGCGTCACTCCGCGCCGTCTGCAATATATCATTATCCGCAATCGGGTGAGCGTACTTCAATTCCGGCAGCCCATGCTGCTTCGATCCGAAAAAGTCCCCCATTCCCCGAATCTCCAAATCCATTTCCGCGATCTCGAATCCGTCCTGGCTTTCTTCCAATACCCGTATCCGCCGCCGGGCGTCCTTCGATAACGGTGGATCCGATATCAAATAACAATACGCCGGCTTCCCATTCCGCCCAATCCGTCCCCTCAACTGATGCAATTGCGCCAATCCGAACCGTTCGGCATTTTCTACGATCATAAAATTTGCGTTCGGCACATCCACTCCCACTTCCACCACCGTGGTCGCCACTAAGACCTGTATGTTCCCCGCGTTAAAATCCTTCATCACCGCTTCCTTCTCCTCGCTCTTCATCCGTCCGTGCAATAATCCTACCTTGAAACTGCGCAAATCGCCGTGTTTGAGTTGCATATAATGATTTTCCGCTGCCCGCAAATCCACATTTTCCGATTCCTCCACCAGTGGATAGATGATGTAAGCCTGATGGCCTCTGCTTAACTCTTTGCGTAAATATTCGTAAATCTTCCCCTTGTGTTTGGAAATTGCATAACGCGTGGTGATATTCCCCTTAGCGAACGGCCCTTCCTTAATCAACGAAATATCCAAATCGCCGTACAGCGTCAATGCCAGCGTCCGTGGAATCGGCGTCGCCGTCATCACCAGCACATCGGGATTTCCCCCCTTAGTCCGCAGTTTCAACCGCTGATGCACCCCGAACCTATGCTGTTCGTCAATGATCACCAATCCCAGATTGGCGAAATTTACTCCTTCCTGGATCAATGCGTGCGTGCCGATAATTAGACTTATCGCCCCCGATTCCACCCGCTTCAATGTTTCTTCCCGCAATTCCTTCCGTTGAGTCCCCCTAATCAATCCCACCATTATCCCCAGCGGTTCGAACAAATTCCGCGCCGTAATGTAATGCTGTTCCGCCAATATTTCCGTCGGCGCCATAAACGCCGCCTGATAGCCTGATTCTATCGCCATCACCGCCGCCGTCAAGGCGATGATTGTCTTCCCCGCCCCTACATCCCCCTGTATCAACCGGTTCATCGAAACCTCTGATTCCATCTCCTTGCGAATCTGCGATAACACTTCGATCTGCGACGGTGTGTAAGTGTAAGGCAATGACTTGACAAACCGCCGCGTCAATTCACCCACCTTGTCGCATTTGATTCCCGCCGGAGCCGTGCTGTCCGCATACTGTTTCGCCAGCATCAACTGGAAAAAGAACAATTCCTCGTATTTGAACCGGTAAATCGCCTTATCCCGGCTTTCCATATTCTCCGGGAAATGCACCGTTTCCAAAGCCACTTTCAGCTGCATCAATCTTCGTTCCGCTAAAATCTCCTCCGGTATATATTCCTCAATCATCCCGTCCACTTTATCCAAAGCCGTGCGGATAATCCGCCTTAAACCCCGCGAATCCAAATGATAACGCTTCATTTCCTCAGAAGTCGGGTACAGCGATATGATCCGCCCTGTATTCCAAAAATCATCCCCGTCTTCCGAAAACAACCGGTCCACCGCCGGATGTATCATCTGCGGTCTGGTATAATAAGTCACCTTCCCGGACAAAGCCACTTTTTCCCCCTCACTGAAAAAATGCTGCCAATAACTCACTCCCTGGAAAAAGATCGCTTCCACCACTCCGGTATCGTCCACCACATGCAATATGAACCGCTGATGCTGTCCCTTCGCTCCCTTAGTCTCATAATGCGTCACCTTGCCCATCACCGTCACTTCCCCCGACTCTAATGTCAGTTCCGCTACTTTTTTCACCGTCGTCCGATCCAAATATCTCCTCGGAAGGTAATAAATCAAATCCTCCAAAGTCTCGATTCCCCCCTTCGCCAATACTTCGGCTTTCTTCGGTCCGACTCCCGGAATAAATTGGACCGGACTATTCAATTGGTATTCTACCGCTGATGTCATGTAATCCTAATTTATGATGTGTGATTATTAAGATGCGAGTTGCGAGTAGTGACAGAACATTGTTCTGTCACTGCAAAAACCGCCATTACAAATGCCCAGCGCCTAATGCCCAAGGCCCGCTTTTAACTTGCTCACTTGAACACTTGCCCACTTGAACACTAATATCTTGAATACCGCATTGTAAATTTAAGAACAGTTTCCTCGCCTTCCTTATGAACTGGCAAATCGATCTTAAATTCCGCTGTATTTGCGCTTACCTTAGTAAAAGTATGCGTTGCATTACGAATATCCCAGTTGCCGTAAAAATTCTCCACTACTGTCACCGTCACCGGTGTAGTCTTATGATTACGCAGTTTAATCTCAATATCTTCCTCCCGGTCGTACTTGCCTAATTGCCGGGAATCTGTCACCTGCCTTTCCCCCACAATGTCGAAAGCGCTGCCAATCTGCAGTTTGACCTTTTCGTCTTTCGGAGTATGGTCGATCATATCTTCCCCGATAAATTCCTGACTCCCATCATCATCCGCTTGGTACACCCGGATTTTCCCCGCCGGCAGCGCCATCCCCAATCCTGCCGTCTTGCTGTTGGTGAATTTTAAATATACCCCGACTTTGTCGCCCATACTCGCCTGATAAATAAATTCCTTGGTATAATCCGCTTCCGCTTCGGGGAACAAAGCTATCTGTTTAATCTGATTATTCCGCACCGTCGCCGGACGCTGCAAAGTATAAAGATGATACTCGAAAAAACCCTTTTCCTGAAATTGATCTGCTCCTACAGAAGTCGAGTAAACGGCCATTTCGGCTTTAGCCCGCATATTCTGTCTTTCCTGCACTACATTGACTTCTCCCGCCATCAGTTTCAGCTTGGCGTTTTCAAAAGTTTTCCCGCATTTATTGTCAATGGAAACCCAGCCGGTAAAACCGATTTTTTTCTCTTTCTCTTTCACCACCGCGATATATTCCGCATGCCAATTCATTCCTTTGGTCAAATAGGAAATTTCCGCTTTTTTTGCTCCGGCTGCTTTGCTATCCAACAGCCATTTCAAAGTCGGTTTATCCACAAATCCTTCCGGCATCTGCGGGAACTGGTAATAGGCCAGCTGATCACGGCAAATAAGCGTTACTTTTCCGTCCTTTCCTGTTACTGTCAATCCAGAGCCGTCCGCTAAATTTAAAATTCCTTCTATAAGTGTCTCATCAGTCAATTTAGCAATCACAGGATAACCCAGCATCTTTTGCACGATCTTTTCCCGCGATAAAACATCATATTCGAAATTCTGTTCCAAAATTTCAAGGCCGTCAGCTTTGAACCGCACCGAAGTCGGATCTATTTCCGCCGGAATATCCAGAAAATCGAAGGAATAAGTCCCTTTCTGCGCTTCCAGCATCCTGATTTCATGCGCTAAAGCCCGGTTATTGTTGTAAACCGTCAGCGAAATTTCCCCGGCGAAAACCCCCGCCGCCATCAATAAAACTGCGAATAGATAAATTAATTGTTTCATTTTACGCCTCTTTCATTTGTTTTGTAAGGGCAATTCATGAATTGCCCTTACACTACTTTTCTCGTTCCCCCGCTCCGGCGTGAGAACGCGTATTATTGCAGGGGCGAACGGCCGTTCGCCCCTACGAAAAAACTTTATCGCTTATTTAATCAACTTATCCCCTACCACCAGAAAAGCCCTATTCTCCTGCAATTTCTTTAGCGCCTCTTCACTTGACGCAAGTTTTTCTTTCTCATGGGCGACAATGGAAGGATTAGCTTTTGCAAGGAAGCTTTCATTGGATAATTTCTTGCGGATACCATCAATGCGTTCTTCTATCCTGAATATTTCCTTCGATAGCCGCGCGGTTTCCGCTGACAGATCGATCAAATCCCCCAACGGTAAAAAGACTTCCACATTATCCACCACCGCCGACGCCGCCGGGCGAGGTTTTTCCCCTCCCGCTAAAATCCTGTCCACCTTCGCCAGCGTGGTAGAATAGCCCAATTGCTGCTGAATCAAAGTCGTCTTTTCCGCTTCCCCAAATAGCACGATTTCCCCCATCTTCATCGGCGGCACATTCATTTCCGACCGCAGATTGCGTATGGCGGAAATCACTTTCATCAAAAATCCCATCTTCGCTTCCGCCTCTTCATCGATCCATCTATCATCTTTCACCGGATATTCCGCTTTTATCAACAATCCGCCGGAAACGCTTTGACACACCGCTTCGTTCAATTCCTCGGTGATAAATGGCATAAAGGGATGCAGCAGCTTTAAAATCCCCTGAAATACCTCGACCGCTAAAATCAAAGTCGTTTCCCGGGCGTTTTCGTCCTTGCCATACAAACGAGGTTTGATCAATTCCAAATACCAGTCACAGTATTCGTGCCAGGTGAAATCGTAAATCGCCGTCAAAGCGTCGTTCACCCGATAACGGTTCATACTGTCATCTACCGTCCCGCATAATTTCTGGAACCGCGAAGATATCCATTTGTCCGCCAAATCGTCCGGCGCAGGTGAAACTTTCTTGAGTCCTCCCTGCATCTGAATAAACCGCCCCGCATTCCACAACTTATTGGCGAAATTCCGCCCCATTTCAAAACGGGTAGGAGACAGCTTAATATCCTGTCCTTCCGTATTTAACAATATCAAACTGCATCGCACCGCATCCGCGCCGTATTGGTTCACCATATCCATCGGATCGATGCCGTTGCCTAACGATTTGGACATCCACCGCCCTTGCTCATCCCGTATCATCCCAGTGATGTAAACCGTATGATACGGTATTTCCCCGGTAAATTCCATCCCCGCCATTATCATCCGCGCGATCCAGAAAAAGATAATATCGTACCCCGAAACCAGCACATCGGTGGGGTAAAAGTACTTCATTTCCGGCGTTTCCTCCGGCCATCCCAAAGTGGAAAACGGCCACAGCCAGCTGGAAAACCAAGTGTCCAGCACATCCGGGTCTTGTTCCAAAGCGGACCCGCACACCGGGCACGCATATTGGTCTTCGGTATCGACCACCACTTCCCCGCAAGCGATACAATTCCACACCGGTATCCGATGCCCCCACCACAATTGCCGCGATATACACCAATCACGGACATTCTCCAGCCATTGAAAATACACCTTGGTCCACCGCTCCGGCACAAATTTGATCCGTCCCTCCCGCACCGCCTGCAAAGCCGGTTCCGCTAGCGGTTTCATCTTGACAAACCATTGCCGCGACAAAAACGGTTCAATCACTGTCTTACACCGATAACAATGCCCCACCGAATGAGTATGCCCTTCGATTTTGACCAATAGTCCCAGCTTTTGCAGTTCTTCCACCACCGCTTGGCGGCATTGGTAACGCTCCATCCCTTTGAACTGTTCTCCGGCTTCGGCGGTCATTTTACCGTCTTCGTCCAGAGCTTTGATAAAGGGTAAATTATGCCGCTTGGCGATAGCAAAATCGTTGGGGTCGTGAGCGGGAGTGACTTTCACCGCCCCGGTGCCGAATTTCATATCCACCGCGTTGTCAGCGACGATAATTATCTCCCGGTTCAATATCGGCAATAGCGCTGTCTTACCGATTAAATTCTGGTAGCGTTCATCTTCCGGATTCACCGCCACCGCCGTATCTCCTAACATCGTTTCCGGGCGGGTAGTGGCGACCTGAATGAATTTACCTGGTTCACCCTTGATGGGATAATTCACATACCACAGATTGCCCTGCATCTCTTCGTGATTGACTTCATCATCGGAAATCGCGCTGCGGCAACGCGGGCACCAATTGACAATGTAATCTCCTTGATAGACCAATCCCTTCCTGAATAACCGCACGAACGCTTCCCGCACCGCTTTGGACAGTTGTTCATCCATAGTAAATCGTTCTCTCGACCAATCAGCCGAATCGCCCAGCAGCCGTTTCTGTTTGGAAATGACATCACCGTGCTGGCGCTTATGTTCCCAGACTTTTTCGATGAATTTTTCCCGGCCTAATTCCTCTTTTTTGATTTTCTGAGAAAGCAGCTTTTTTTCCACTACATTTTGGGTGGCGATGCCGGCGTGATCGGTGCCGGGCAGCCATAAAGCTTCGTATCCCAGCATCCTTTTCCAGCGGATTAGGGTGTCCTGCACCGTATCCTGCAGACCGTGCCCCATATGCAAAACCCCCGTCACATTTGGCGGCGGCATCATTATCACAAAACGCGGTTTTCCGGGAACGACTTCGGTGCGGAAATAATTTCCATCTTCCCAGATTTTATACCATTTGGGTTCGACGAATTTAGGGTCGTAGATTTTGGGTAGTTCAGGGGGCATAGGTAGTGGTTAGATAATTATTCGATATCGAGGTGGTTTTGTTCTTTAGTTTTTTCTTTGATAACTTTAGGCGCTTGCTTATAAGCCGCGCTTCTCCCGGTATGCAGCGGTAAAATAATTCGTTGACCCTGCTCAAAATAATCTTTTACAGACAGAATTTGAATTTTGGGGTATCTCTTTTTAAAGACTTCAGATTCATAAAATCCAGCAGTTGAAGCTTCCAATTTCATTGCTTCGGTCGGTGGATCCAGAGTAATCAGGACTCCCATTACCGCCTTCTCTCGTTCGACCGTGCCTTTAAGTTCTCTTACATGAATCGGCCCTGTAGCGCCGGCTTTGACCGAGACAATGACGATTTTCGATTTCCGCGATTCATCATCGATGAAAGGATAAATTCCGTCTATCCCTTTATCCGCGCCTTTTTTCTTGTCGCTTTCGCCGCCAGCCGGTCTTGCGCCAATTAGCGATAACGCCCACCATTGAAATTCATATTTGTCTTTTTGGGAAGCTAACATCGCCGCAGACGGATAGTCTTCCGGCAATCCCTTCAAGATGTATTTGCACTCTTCCCCGAAAGCATCGCTTATACGCTTTCTAACTAAAGTCACCGCATGATGAGTAATATCTATGCCAATCCACTTTCTGCCCAATTTTTCCGCCGCTTCAATGGTTGTCCCGCAGCCGCAAAAAGGATCGAATACTACATCGCCTTCAACTGACGAAGCGTTGATAATCCTCTCCAATAAAGCCACCGGTTTCTGCGTTGCGTATCCCAATCTTTCCCTCGCCATCGAATTAATCGGCGGTATATCCACCCAGACATCTCCGATGGGGTGTCCGGGCATCTCATCAAGATAACGGATGAACGCTGGGCGTCCTGTCTTGGTTAAAACAATCCGTCCGGCGTCACATAATTCATTAATTTTATCTTGCGACCAACGCCACATTGCCTTTTTAGGAGGTTCCAACAATTTGCCAAAAAAGTATTTTGCCGGACCTGCGCCAGGCGCTGAAGGATTATCCAAGCGAAAATATCTTCCATTCTCATCTTGCTTGAAATGGCTCTTAATATAAGCTTCATTATAACCTTTTCTTTGTCTGTTGAACCGTTCCAAAGCCTTAGGACTTTTATTATAATATAGTATCTCATCGTGTATTCTTCCCCATCTTTTAGCGTCAGCGTGGAAGTTAAATCTTTGCCAAATTATCACATTGCGGAAATTCTCCGCTCCGAAAATCGTTTCCATAGTCAATCTTAGGAAGTGCCCCGCCGTAGTATCGCAATGGAGATATATGGAACCGGTGTTATTCAGGATTCTATGGATTTCGACTAAACGAGTCGTCATCATCACAATATAGGCCATCATCGGAGTCGGACCTATAATCTCATATAAACCTAAAATCAGTTTCCTAATCTTTTCCGACGCAGTTGTTTGAATCTCAGCAAATTCTTCCGCGGCGTCCACCCAATGCCAAAAATCCGAAAACGCTTTAACCTGCGCAGGCGGCGCATCCCCTAATTCATCTTTGTAGAGCACATTATAATCCGCCCGCGAATTAAACGGCGGATCCAGATACACCAAATCCACCGACTCGTCGGCGAGGTTATCCCGCATCACCTGCAGATTATCGCCGTAATATAAGGTGTTTTCCATTTTGGTCGATAGTTGATAGTAAATGGTCGATGGTCATTCTGGCTGATAGCTAATGGCTGATGGTAAAAGCAAACACCATTAATTAATCGCTTCCACGCTTAAATCATTCATCCTTATAATAATCAAAATGCACCATAACATTGGCTTCAGGGAATTTTTTGTTAATTTCACCTGTGACCGCATCACCGATTTTATGTGTCTCTTCGATGGTCAAATCCGGCCGGAAAACTAAATGCACTTCGATATATCGGGTAGCTCCGGCGGTGCGGGTGCGCAATCCGTGATAACCGATTACCGGTTCCACTAATTTGGACAAATAATTGTTCAGCCACATTTCTTCACCGGGAGGAAGGCTGCCGTCGATTAAAACATTGATGGTGCGCCGGCCTAATCTGTAACTGACCACCAGCACTAACATCGCCACTGCAATCGCCGCCACCGCATCGACCCAAAAATAGCCGAAAGAAACGAACACCAACCCTAAAATTACTACTAATGAACTCCACACATCGCTGGAAAAATGCAGCGCATCCGCTTCCAAAGCCTGACTATTATACTTCTTAGCCACTCGACTCAAAGCCCGTGACCTGCTGATATCCACGACAATGGAAATAATAATTACTAAAAAGCCCCACAAGCTGGCTTCGATTTCCACTTTCTTAAAAAATAACCTTTGCACCGCTTCGCTGATAATCCAGCCGCAAGTCAGTATTAGCAGTAAAGTTTCAAAGAGCGCGGAAAGGTTTTCGATTTTTCCATGTCCGAATTGATGTCCGCGGTCCGGTTTCCGGTCTGAAATGGACACCGCAAAAAAAGTGATTAACGCCGCCAATAAATCCAATCCCGAATGCGCCGCTTCCGATAATATACCCAAACTATTGGTCGTCAGCCCTACGACCAATTTCAATGAAGTGATGACTAAAGCGGCAAACACGGAAGATAAAGCGATTCTTTTCTTTTCATGCATCATTTTACTTATATATTTATAAACAGCATTATGGATTTACCGCATCTTTAACACATCTAAATCCGATATAATTCGCCTTCAATTCCGGCTTCGCCCGATTGCGCATCGCAACCTGCTGGAAATCCGCAATGTAATTCCAACTCCCCCCCCGCATCACCTTCGCCTCCCCCTTTACCGGTCCCTGCGGATTCACATAATCTGAACTATCCTTATATGCCGTTTTCGAATACCAATCGCTGCACCATTCATAAACATTGCCCGCCATATCGTATAATCCGTAGCCGTTGGGAGGATAACTCCCCGCTTTCAACACGCCCTTAGGCTTTTCGAACTTATCGAAAATGTAATTGACTTTATCTTCATCGATCTTCCCTTTGAAAGGATAATCTTCCCCCGTTAATCCCCCTCTGGCCGCAATCTCCCATTCCGCTTCCGTGGGCAAGCGCTTCCCCGCCCATTGGCAATATTCTACCGCATCGTACCAAGATACTCCCACTACCGGCTGATACGGTTTATTATACAATGTATCTCCCCAATACATTGGCAAAGCGTACCCTGTGGAATCGAGGAATACTTGATACTGCGCATTTGTCACTTCGTGAATGTCGATATAAAACGCCTTTACTGTCACGGAATGTTCCGGCTTCTGCTCCGCTAGTCCCTTTTTATTCCCGATAACATACTTCCCGGCAGGGATTAGTACCATCGAATCCGGTAACATTGTCGCCGTATCCGCCGTCATACTATCCGTCGAAGCGCTGCCTGTAACCACTGAAGTGTTGTCCAGCTCCGCGCCATATATCGGTTGAGTGAAATTATTTAGTCCTGCTGTAATTACACACAGCAAAACCGGGAGGAATTTTTTCACGGTCTTTTTGATTGTTTCAGAATGGAAGTGAATGAGGATCATCGAGAATGAGAATATCCCGGCAGGTCTTAGAAAGCGGCTATCCCGCTTTAATTTTAACCGCAGCAACGGCGAAACAGTTCCGCCCATTGGCACAATAAAAATATAATAAATATGCAGGTCAATTGCAATATTTACAGGAATAATCGGTTGTTAGTATCGGTCGTCAGTTGTCAGTAATCGGTGGACAGTTAAACAAATACATTCACAGCGATACCGGGGGATAAAAGCGGATATTCACTGGCTATTAATACTAATCTTCAACACTTATTTATGAATCTGCTTTTGTAAATCTATATTTATTACAAATCTTAAACACTTGTTTGTGAACTTGATTTTGTAAGTATATAAATATCAATATGATGTTCTTTGAAAAAGTGGAGTTTTCTCCAAAATGCAGCGCCACAAATGTGACGCTATATTTAATTATTTCTCGTGATTTTCTCCTTATTTTGTAGTGGTACTATTTGGAGAATACTTTTATGCTCGTTAGAGTAAAATCGTCAGGTAACAACCAAAACCTTCAAATCGTCGAAAATTATCGACAAAACGGTAAAGTCCGCCAGCAAGTTATCGCCACCCTGGGTAGAGCAGATGAACTCATCGAATCCGGCAAAACCGATAAACTTGTTCAGTCACTGGTGAAGTTCTGCAAATACGCCTCAATTGTGGAAAAACCCCGTTCCGACGCGCTGCAATCGGAAGCCCGCTATGACGGCAAATATGTGCTGACGACCAATCTGCTGCCGGAGGAATTATCCACGGCGGAAGTGGCTTCGCGCTGCAAAGAGTTGTGGCAGGTGGAACACATTTTCCGTTCGATGAAATCGACCTTGCAGACCCGTCCGATTTACCATCAGAGCGGCGAGGCGATCAGGGGCTATGTTTTCTGCAGTTTTCTGGCGCTGATATTATTGAAAGAACTGCAGTTACACATATGGGAATTTTAGTTTCATTTTACCGAAAAAGACGATATATGTCATCCTAAACTAAGTGAAGAATCGCAGGTTTTTGCTGCAGAAAAGCGAACCGCTATGCTTCATTTCATTCAGCATGACATCGCTTTTAGCTTATTTTAAAGGATACTGAACCGGATTCTCAAAAGAGAACAGTTATTTTAATCCATAAATTATATTATGTATTTAATAAATAATAGGATACTATACCGTAATTTTTTCGAAACAGCATTGAACGGCCGTTCGCTTCTACATTAAATTAATGTCGCTCATTATAAATGATATAATTGACAGAGAGTGCTTTATTAAGGATCTGCTATGATTAATCTTAGACGATATTTTTCTTGATATACAGAATATTGACCACATTGATGTTAATAGAGAAAAAAGGAAGAAAATTAGAGATGAGATTAAAAGAAACGGTTATGCACTCAGTTCAGCAACACTACACATATGGTGAAAAATCCAACCATGTCATTCCCGCGCTATGAAGTAGTCCCTGCGGGAAAAGCGGGAATCCAGTGTTTTCAAATAGTTAAAACTTGATTCCGGGTCAAGCCCGTTTCCGCGTACGGCGGGAAGATGGTGCGGGGCTGTTTTTATACCAATGCTAAAAAGTCTTTTCGCATGTTTTGCGTAGGGGCGGTTCGCGAACCGCCCCTACATCGGTAAATTATTTTGAGAACCGGTATAACTGAAAATCCACCCTTGCTGATTAGAGTGAATATTCGAATAATTTAATTTACTGACCAGCCGCTTTTACGCCATCCCGCACCGCTTCAACAGCATCTCCCACTTAGCGTCCACTTCCTTTTGCAATTCGTCGATCATCCAGCGGTTTTTGGGCACGAATAAATGACGGAAACGACCTTGCCCTTTCAGCCATTCTTCCACCGGAGTCCGGTCTTTGGGCTTCTTGTTCAATTTCCATACGCCGTTGTCGACTTCAAACAGCGGCCAGAAGTTAGTTGTCACCGCTAATTCATTGTAGTGCATTGTCTGCTCGGTGGAATATTTCCATCCCGGCACACAGGGCGACAACACATTGATGAAGGCCGGCCCTTCCACGGCGAACGCCCGTTCGAATTTGCGGTACAAATCGTTCCAGTGGAAACCGGTGGATTGCGCCACATAAGGGATGTTATGCGCCGCCATAATGGCGGTCAAATCTTTCCGCCATCCCTGCCGGCCAGCGCTGTTTTTACCGGAAGGGGATGTGGTAGTGTTAGAACCCATCGGAGTGGAAGACGACCTCTGATTGCCGGTGTTCTGGTAAGCTTCGTTATCGTAGCAGACATAGACGATGTTATGCCCGCGCTCCATCGCGCCGGAAAGTGACTGCAAGCCGATGTCGTAAGTCCCGCCGTCGCCGCCGGCGGCTAAGAATTTGTATTCTTTATCCAATCTACCGCGCTTGCGTAAAGCTTTGTAAGCGGCTTCCACCCCGGAAATGGTAGCGCCGCTGTTTTCAAAAGCGCTGTGGATGAAGGAATTCTTCCAGGCGGTATAGGGGTAAATGGTGGTGGATACTTCCACACAGCCGGTGGCGCAGCAAGTCACCGAATGTTCGCCGGCCGCCCGGAGAGCCAGCCTGAATATCGGCGGCGCGCCGCAGCCGGGGCATAATCTGTGCCCGCCGGATAGTCTTTCGGGTATTTGAACTAAGTCTTTTAGTTTAGCCATTTATGTAAATCCTATTATGTTGAATGTTAATATTATGCTTTGTTGGTTAGACTTTAGTATTCTGAAGTACTACAGTCATGCTGAACTTGTTTCAGCATCCAGTGCCTTTAGAAAAATTTGAAAATCAAAGGCGCTGGATTCCGAACCAAGTTCGGAATGACCGCTTGTTGTTGCGTATTTTACAAGGCTAAAGAGTAACATTCTAAGTTATCTTCAAAATACAGCTCTATCGATTCTTTCAAATTAGCCAACGCTTCCTCGGAAGTAATTCCTTGACTGGCAATCCTCAATACCGGGCAATTCGCTACGAAAACTTCCCCTTCTCGCCAGACATTCGCGGGGTATTTTTTTAATGGAGTCATAATATCTCCTGCTAAGAATTAAACTGCTGTATGCTTGTTTAATTTCGTTCGGCTGAATCTTTTCTTTCGCGGAATTTTTAAATATTGTTCAAAGTCGATTTTATCGAAATTTCGGTATTTCTTTGAAGCAGATAGAATTTCCAAAGAAAGCAGACGACCTTCTTCATCCACTTCGTAATAAGTATCCGGATCGATTTCTATGGTATCGAAAGGCTGCTTATGAACTAATTCTATATAAAGTACATCAGCTTCCTGGTCATAGGTGATTTTCATTTTTGTCTCAGTCTTCAAGTTTAGAAATCAACCTGTAGTCTGGGTAGTCCCCAATACTGTCCCGTTATTTTCTGTAACATTTCTAAGAACAAAAAGCTGCGCAAAATCTTTGGGTGATCCCTTCAGGATCAAATTGCGAGATTCATTTGTACCGTAGGTTTCACCTACGGCTATTCACAGTCCACCGCTTCGCGGTGGAAAACTAATTGCTAAAGCTGCTTTTTCCCCGCAGGGGAAACCTTTGAATAGCCGGTGGTCTTGGACCACCGGATTAGTCGCAAGCGTTATTATCAATCCTGAAGGGATTGCCCAATTTTTCCGGGATAGTATTCGGACGACCCCGACTACAATCATTAGGGACATTTAAGAAGTTTTTCTAAGCTTCCCGCAGATTGAGGAACCCCACTTTCCGATCAGCTTTGCCGGTTTTGAGGAAACCGGTCATATCGTCGAAAACCTGGGCGATATGCGGTAAATCGATGGGTTTGCCGCCTAAGCCGTAGATGTAGTTGAACATTGCGGGAGCTTTATCGACGCCGTAGAAAGCGGATTTGACTTCGATATGCACCGGTCCGCCGTCGCCGCCGAAAGCGATACTGCGATCCATCACCGCGATGGCTTTGACATTCTGCAAAGCCGCTTTAATCTCTTCCGCCGGGAACGGACGGAACATCCGCAGTTTGAGCATACCGGCTTTGACACCTTTAGCGCGATATTCATCCACCATTACCCGCACACTGCCGGCAGTGGAACCTAATACAATGATTGCCACTTCCGCATCGTCCAGCTTGTAAGATTCAAAGAAGTCATAGCAGCAAGCCAGCGATTCGCCGAATTTAGCGGTGAATTCTTTGCCCACCTGACGGATTACTTCGGGAGCCTTAAGCAGACCCTGCATCTGCGATACTTTGTGTTCAAAATAAGTATCGGAAAAGGTCAAAGCGCCGATAGTTATCGGCTGTTCCGGATTCAACAAATAGGGCAATCCCGGCTTATAATCGCCAACGAAATCTTTCACCGCCTTATCATCGAATAATTTGACAATTTCCACGCCGTGGCTGATGATGAACCCGTCGAAACAGACCATCACCGGGGTCAAGACTTCATGGTGTTCGGCGATGCGCACAGCTTGGATGATGTTTTCATAGACTTCTTGGGCGTTTTCGCTGTGCAGATGAATCCAGCCGGCGTCGCGGGCGCCCATACTGTCGGAATGGTCGCCTTGAATGTTGATGGGCGCGGACAAAGCGCGGTTGACCATCGGCATTACGATGGGCAGTCTCAGCCCCGAAGCAATGTAAAGCATTTCGTGCATCAAAGCTAATCCGCAGGCGGAAGTAGCGGTCATCGACCGCGCCCCGGCGGCGGCGGCGCCGATAGTAGCCGACATCGCCGAATGCTCCGATTCCACTAAGACGAATTCCGTGTCAACTTCGCCGTCAGCGTGAAAATCGGCGAATTTCTGCATCAATGCGGTCTGCGGAGTGATGGGGTAAGCCGCCACCACATCGGGATTAATCTGGCGCATGGCGTGCGCCCCGGATTCGCAGCCGGTCAAGCCGATAATTTCAGACATATAGTGTATCTCCAAAAACTGTGCTTAGCTAAAGTTATTTACTTTATACTATCGATTATTTTGATGATTTTTAGCTTAAAACTGGGTAAATCCATAACTATGGTATCCCAAATTATATCCTCTGCAATATCGAAATAGTGATGGGTAATAATATTGCGCAGCCCGATTATATCAGCCCGGAGAATAGTCGGGTCTTTTTCTTTTGTCGTAGAAGATAAAGCTGCCGCGGCTTCTCGGATAATTATAAAGCTATAAAGTATCGAGTCATGCACCGTCTCGTTCTGAAGAAAATCTTCTTTACCTGCACTTAGCTTCGATTCGATTTTTTCAATGGCCTAAAGAATATCGAGCAGCCTTAATCTATCATCCTTCATAAAGGTACCGCCTCTAAAAGAACATTTTCCCTATAACGGATTTTTATCTTATTTTGACTAACAACATCGACTTTCAATCCCAGCGCTTCTTCCATTTCTCTAATTAATGCGGCATATTTGAACAATGTAAATCCCGGTGAAAATTCCACCAGCAAATCCACATCGCTCTTTTCGTCATCTTCCCCTCGAGCAATGGAGCCGAACACACAGAGGTTTTTCAAGCCGTATTTTTCCGCAATTTTTAAAACCTCGGCGCGCTTTTCCCGCAGTATTTCGCTGGGTCGAGAGGATATAGTTGAGAGATTTTGTCTAGTTCATTAATTTAATCAATTCTTCTACTTCAAATCCGGCATTTCGAAGTAAGCTTCTTAGAGTGCCCTTAGCTAATTCTTTGTGATCAGGAACGCTTAATCTTCTATATGGAGGAGACGAATGTCTTAATATCATATGACTGCCGCGTTGATGATCGAATTCCCATCCGGCTTTCCTCATAATCTTGATAAAATCTCTACCTGATAATATCGGCAGCTTAGTCAAATCATCACCTCGATAAGTTCTTCACTTATTGGCGGAGGAATCGGTTCATCATGCTTTTTTAGACTTTCCAAATATGCGCTGATTGCTTCCTGAATATTCTCCAAAGCTTCCGACCGGGTGTTTCCCTGCGAAACACATCCGGGAAGAACCGGACATTCGGCGATAAATACTCCATCTTCGTCTTGAGTTATTTGAACCCGATATTTCATTCTTCCTTTTGCACCATCTTGATGGCTTTTTCCGGCTTAGTGGGGCAGATTTCCGCGCAGATACCGCAGCCTTTGCAATGGAACAGATTGAATCCGGTAACCTGATCGCCGTCCGTTTCGATGGCGCTGTCCGGGCAGAACACCCAGCATTGCAGACACTGAATACAAATATCCAAATCGATTACTGGTTTGAAAGTGGACCAGGTGCCGGTTTCGTACAGTTCGGCGTTGCCGGCTTCCAGAATTTGTCCGCCCTCAGGGATTTTATCCCAATTGCCCGCAATATATTCAATAGGTTTCATATCGATTATTCCCCTTTCACTTCGTTATATGCGTCCATTATGGCGGCGATGTTGCCAGCGATGATGTCTTCGCGGAATTTGTTGTGAAATTTGTGCTTGAAATCTTCGGTCACGCCTTCAATTTTCAAGATACCGGTAGCTTTGACCAAAGCTCCGATCATCGGAGTATTGGGTATGGCTTTACCAAGATTTTTCAGCGCGATACCGGTGGCGTCGATAGTGTAAACCTGCCGGCCTTTTACCTGCAATTTCGCCCGCAATTCCGCCGGGGACAAAGTGGTATTCACCACGATTTTACCGTCTTCCGCCAATCCTTCGGTCACATCCACTACTTTCAGTAAAGTCGGATCCAGCACTACCACCATATCGGGATTGGTAACCTGCGAATGCACGGTAATCGGGGTGTCACTGATGCGAGTGAACGCTTTGATGGGAGCGCCTTGCCGCTCGGAACCGTATTCGGGGAACGCTTGTATCTGTTTACCTTCAGCTAACGCGGAATCGGCGAGGACTTTTGAAGCGGTCACCGCTCCCTGCCCGCCGCGTCCGTGCCAGCGTATTTCCAGCATCTCTTTGGACATTAATTACTCCGAGAATATATATTGAGATTTTACCTGTGTTATTTAGTAACTGCAAGATTAATAATAAGAAAGAAGAAATTTGTTCTCAGAATTATTAATCGAATGTAAAATTTAATAAAATTATTTTCTTTGTTCAAGTTTTCACATCAAAAAAGCAGGGATTAGGGGTTGCGGATGTGGCGGAAAAGCGCAATGCTGGAATTAGGCGGCTTCGACAGCGAAGATTTGATGGATTACGGAGAAGATTACGATTTGTATTTGAAGCTGGGGGAGAAGTATGCGATTGGACGAGTGCATGAAGTGTTATACAAATATCGCCGCCACCCGGATAATTCGGATATATTGCGCGATCCGATGTTCAAACTGCGGAATAAAAATTTAGCGAGAGAGAGGGCGGTGGGGAGGAGGCGGGGGATGAATGGGGGGAAGGCTTGAGTTTTGAGTTTTGAGTGTTGAGTGTTGGGTGTTGGGTGTTGAGTGTTGAGTCTGACTAAAACCCCGCAATTGATTTTTACTACATTCCTGTAATAAGATTTTAAATTTTAGGATATTCTCATTTTATTCTCTGTCCACATGAAAAGCTGTTTTATTAGACCGATCTCCGGAATGAGACGGAATCGGACACGCGCCGGCGAAATGATGCTCGGCGGTTTGCTTGAGCTGAATATTATAATGAGCAAGGACTTTCGCAATCGGCACGCTTGTCTTTATATGACGATAATCGACCCAGGACATTGTTTAACTCCTATTTATTTTATGTACTTTTAGGAACAGATTAGCACAAAGGCAAAAACACGACAATACCAATGATTTAGTAAAAAAAAGATAAAAATACTTGACAATGCTATTTCTTTTTAGTATATTAGTATTAACTTATAAATAACAGGATTAGCTTATGAAAGAAGCGGCTGAATCATTTAAAGTATTATCAGTTGATAAAAGGATAGAAATTATTGAGCTTCTAAAAAAGGGACCAATGAGTGTTAATGACATCGCAAAGGTTTTGGGGACAACACAATCTGCAGTATCCCAACACCTGCGGGTGCTTAAAGGGGCTGGCTTGGTGAGCGACAAAAGGCAAGGGTATTGGATATATTATTCACTCAACCGTGATGTCCTTGAAAAATGTCGTCAAAGACTCAACCGGGTCTGTACTTGTGGATGTTTAAACGAGCAAGTGATTATAGAGCAAATAAGATCAAAAAAAGATGGATAATTTTTTTACCCATCGTATAAGTAATTACGCATTAACTAAAACAGAAAGAAGGTTATAACAATGGCCAAAGTCATTAAATCAACCAAAGAACAGCCTGAAGGGAAGCCTCAGCCACAAGGCAAGAATGAAGAAACAAAGGTTACCTGCTGTTGTGGTTGTATTCCGCCTATGAAGACAAAATAGGCAAAGTCAGTAGATGGGGCAGATAGTTTTTGTTTTATCTGCCCCAAATTTTAAAATCAAATTAAGGAAAATTTATGAAAGATTTAATCTTAGTAACATTTTATTGGATACATCTTGTCGCAACCATATTATGGATCGGAGGAATTTCCTTCATCCTTTTCATAGCGATACCGTCATCCAAGCAGGCTTTAGGTACAGAAGCCGGTAAACTAATGAGTGAGATTGCGAAAAGATTTACTCCATTGGCAAACTTAAGCATTGCTCTTCTGATTATTTCAGGTATTTTCTTACAGGTGTTAAGCAGAAAATTTTCATGGGAGATTAGCTATCTTGAAAACAGTGTGACTATGACTTTAATTATAAAGCATATCCTGGTTTTTGGAATGATAGCTATTCATTTTTACAGAGGATTGTTGCTAGTTCCCAAGATTAAGAGAACTGTCTTAGATGTCAAAAAGGCAACCTTACAAAAACTATCTATCAATCTGGTGAAGGTAAATTTTGTATTAGGTTTAATTGTGCTGTTGCTTAGTGGGATTTTACACATCACCTAAAATTTATCTTATTCTTTAGGAAGGGGCTTAAGGCGTGCTTCAAAAAGAAATAAATTGTCTCTATAATTACTTTACATTGTATCACAATATTGCTATATTGTTTTTATGTCCAAAGTGAAAGTGTTGTTTTACGCTGAAGATGACGGAAGCGCGCCCGTTGATCTTTGGCTTGAGAAATTGCCTAAGAAGGTCCAAGCTAAAGGCATCAACCGCATTTACCGCTTAGAAGAAATGGGACATAAACTAAAACGCCCGGAAGCGGATTACCTGCAGGACGACATCAATGAGCTTAGATGGTCATGGCGGAATGTCAACTATCGGATTCTTTTCTTCTTTTTTGGACGGGAAGCGGTTATCTTAGCGCACGGCTTGACTAAGGAAAATGTTATACCTAAAAGCGACCTGAATATCGCCATCAAAAGAAAGAATCTTTACCTTACAAACCCTAATAAGCATACATACCAAAAGGAGATAAAATATGTCTAACAGAATTACAACTGACGCCGTTGAAATTTTAAAAGACCGGGTAGCGCAAGACCCGGAACTTGCCTTTTATGTCGAGGAAGAACGGAAGCGGTTAATGCTGGCGGATAAAATCCGGCAGGCAAGGCAGGAATCCGGTTTATCACAAAAAGATGTAGCCAAGCGCATCGGCACTACCCAATCGGCCGTAGCCAGATTGGAAAGCGGCAACTATGAACGACTTTCGCTTAGCACTTTGATTAAAGTTACCCGCGCCCTAAACTGCCGGATCAACCTGGAAATCCTACCGGCTTAAAATACCCTGAATTAAAGGGGTATAAAAATGGTATCCAAAATCGGCATTAAGAAATCCTTGATTTTTAAGGATTTTTTTATTATCATTCAGGGGGTATAAAAAACTAATCAATAATAATATAGAATTGTCACCTACCCCCTAATCCCCAGCTTATCCCTCGCTGCAATCACCGCGCCCACCATCCCCGCCATATTGCCTAATTCCGCCGGTAAAATCGGCGTTTTTCCGGTCAAAGAATCCACCACCATTTCCGCCGTCAATTTTTTCAATTCCGCCCAATGTTGAATCATCCCGAACATCACTCCGCCGCCGATGACGATGCAGCCGGGGTCGAAAGTGTTGATTAGACTGGCGATGCCCGCGGCTAAACCCTGCACCGCTTCTTCGATAGCCAGCACCGCCGGAGGGTAACCCTCTTCGGCGGCGGCGAAAACCGGTTTGGTCTTGGTGAATTTATGCGGGTGATGGCTGCCTAATTCGGAAGTCAATTCATTGGCTCTTTGGACAATAGCGCTGCCGGAAGCGTAAGCTTCCAGATGCCCGCGTTTGCCGCAATTGCACATCCGGCCGTTTATCGCAATGGTGATATGTCCGGCTTCCAAAGCGGAGCCGTGATCGCCGCGGAATAATTTGCCGTCCTGCACAAATCCGCCGCCTACTCCGGTGCCTAAAGTCAATCCCAGCACCGATTTGTAGCCTTTACCCCCGCCGACCACCGCTTCACCTAAAGTGGCTAAATTGGCGTCGTTATCCACTACTACCGGCAATCCCACCGCTTTTTCCAGAATTTCCTTCAAAGGAATCCCCACCACGGAAGGGACATTCGGCGAAGAACCGAACACTACGCCTTTATCGGCATCGACGGCGCCGGGAGTGCCGACTCCGGCCGCGGCAAGTTTCAGCCGTTTTTTGCGGGCGATCGCCTGCATTTCGCCGGCGGCTTGCTCGAATAGAGCGGTCAGCGCGGCAATTTCCCCTTTCCCCCCAGATTCCCGCGAACCGTGATAAAAAATGTTGCCGTCCATCGCGCCGATGCCGTATTTTAAATTGGTCCCCCCTAAATCGAAAGTCAAAATAGCGTTGGTCATTATTCTTAGCTGATAGTCGATAGTTGATAGTTGATAGTTGATAGTTGAGCAAAAGAAAAAACTGGATACTGGCTTCCGCCAGTATGACGCTCTTCGGGCGTTTTGCACAGACCGGAAAACGCTAATCCACACCTTTCCTTGTCTACAGACTCCAGCGAGAGAGACTCCTGTGCAACAGAGTCCCTGCACTCTGTTGCATGTTTTTGTAAATTACCATTTTGCCGCAGATTACGGGGACTCTGCGGCACATCTAACAGGCTGTCCGAAAAAGCCCCTGAGCTGTCATTCCTGCGAAAGCGGGAATCCAGCGTCTTTGCTTTTGTCTCTATTTTACAAGCATTTGGTGTCGACCGCAGAGAGTCGACACCACCCGATATACCCCTGAGCTGTCATTCCTGCGAAAGCGGGAATCTATAAGCGTCCTGGTTTCCATGCTCCAGCGTGGGAACGCCTAAGTTTAATATAATTTTTTTCTTGAGATTAGCAACTTTTTTTATTTGGGCCGTTAAAATAATTTAATCGTATTCACTTTGACTTATGTTATGCAAAAACTTGCATTTGTAATTTCCCTTTTTTATATTTTAAATGACAATTCTCCGGCTGCTTTTTTTACTAATGACAATTGCCCAATGCCTAATGCTTCAATTCCGCAGTCTGTCTCTATTTTGGATTTTCCTCAGTCTTGCCGCTTCTGTTCAACCTGTTTTTTCCCAGCAGCCGGCGGAAGGGGACACCTTGCTCAAACTGGCGATTTTCCCTCCCGAAGCCAAAGTCTATGACCGTCCTGACGGACAAGTCGTAGGACTATTAGGGCGGGGGCGAGTGATAAGATTGCTGGGAGCCGAAGGAAAATGGCTGAATTTTACCACGCGGGAATTTTACAGCGCTTGGATAAGGTGGGAAAACACTCAGACTTTGGAAGAATGGTCGGAAGACACTTATGAACAGGCTCAAGACGCTATCAAAGAATGGGAAGGAACGGTAAAATTGCTGGATACCGAAATCGAAAATGCGCTTGCCGCTATCCTGAATGTTGAACAGCAATTATCTCAAGGGGAACTTACTTTGGACCAAGGTTTATTTCAGATGAAGACTCAGCGCCGGAAAATTGAAGACAGTTTCCGCACCCTGCATAACATCCCGCGTTCCGATCTGTTGTCGGAAGCGGCGGAAAAACTGGACAGCAAACGCTGGGCGATCGACCAAGGCTTGAATTACCTTTATCTGTATATCCAAAACGGCAAAAAAGCCGACGGCGATTCCGCTTCCCGGTATTTTAAAATGGCGGAAGATTTCACTGTGCAATATTCTCACCGGATATTTCAACTGAAGTCGAAGTATAATTTGTATCCAGAGAATAATAAGCGATGAACTTCTTTATATTCCTACTTTCATATCGGTTCTGATTAATATTTTCCGATTGTAGGGACAGAACACTGTTCTGTCCCTACCAAAACATGCGAAAAGACTTTTTGGGTGTGTTGCCCAAATCCCCAAAGTGTGCTGTCGACCCCCTGCGATCGACAGCATGTGATGGAAAAAGAAGCAAATGGTGTCGACTGCGGAGAGTCGACACCACAGGCTGGGGACATTTTTTCGATTTAGGCAACAGTCCCTTTTAGAAACGGCATTATTGCTACTGGTTATTTTTTTGACTTTCTACTTTAGACTATTAAAACTAACCTATAAGGAAAATGGATTCCGATTCACACCCTCCTTCGGCGGCGATTGAACATCCTTTGATTGGCCGGCTGTATATACTCTGTTCCCCACGGGGAATCGCCGGAGTATGTTTCCGTTCGGAGGAATATCTTCAAGGCGTGGAGAAATTAGCGGCGGTTTACCGGGAAAACTCTCAGGAAGTTTTTTCCAGCGGCTTATCTGCTTTCTACCGGGACAGCGTCGTACAAATTAAGGAATATCTGGACGGCAAACGGCGGATTTTCGACATTCCGTTAGATCTTGCGCTCACCATCAGCCAGTACCAAAGACAGGTTCTGGCGGAAGTAATAAAAATCCCCTACGGCAGTACCGCTACTTATGGCAAAATCGCCGGCATTGCCGGGGGGACCGCTCGTTCGGCAGGCAGCGCCAACGCAAAAAATCCCCTATCCATCATCATACCTTGCCACCGCGTGCTCGGTTCCGGCGGCAGACTATGCGGCTATGGCGGAGGCATTCCTGTCAAGGAAGCCCTCCTGCGATTGGAAGCCCATTGTCTGTTGTGAAACCGAAGCCCGCGCTTCGGTTTTTGTTTTTATATAGTCTGCAAGTCGACAAGTCTGCAAGTCAAAAGCGCCAAATTCCCGAATTACCCAATTTAATGCAAATTTGCTGTGGTGTCAGACCTCCTCGTCTGACACCGTCTTAAATTATCGTGGAAAGGTGTCAGGTGAGGACACCTGACACAACACTTAAATGTCATAGCACTGATGCCCAATGCCTAATGCCCCCAAAATAGCTATAACCTGCGGCGATGTCAATGGAATCGGCCCGGAAATCATCCGTAAAGCGTTATCGACGCCGGGAATCGCCGACTTGGCGGATTATACGCTTTTCGCTCCGGCGGCATTGCAGGATTATTTCGCCAAATCGCCCCTGAAACTGGCCGACACCGGTCCGGACAATGTGGAAATTACCTCCGGTAGATGGACCTCTGATTCCGGGGAAACGGCTTTCCGTTCCATCGAAGCGGCGGTTAAGAAAACCATCTCCGGTGAATTCGCCGCGGTGGTTACTGCGCCCATTTGCAAGGAAGCGGTTATCGCCGCCGGGCGTCATTTCCCCGGACATACGGAAATGCTTCTGCAAATGTGCGGCGTCGACGAAGTGATGATGCTCTTTTTGTCGGATAAAATGATAGTAGGCTTATTGACCACCCATATACCGTTGATGTCGGTGGGAACTGCATTAACGAAAGACCGCATCCTTAGAAAAATCGTTTTACTCCATCAGGAATTGCAAAACCGTTTCACCCTCGATCATCCTAAAATCGCGATTTGCGGTTTGAATCCTCACGCAGGGGAAAACGGGCTTTTCGGGCGGGAAGAAATCGCTAATTTTCTTCCAGCGGTGGAAGCGGCGCGGGAAATGGGTATCGACATCAGCGGTCCCTTGCCCGCCGATGCGCTTTTCCTGCGCCCCGGAAAATATGACGCGATTTTAGCCGCTTACCACGACCAGGGTTTAATCCCCGCTAAGTCTATACCAGGAGGTTCCGTCAATTACACCGGCGGATTGCCCATTATCCGCACTTCGCCGGATCATGGGACAGCTTTCGACATCGCCGGTAAAGATTTAGCCGATCCCTTGCCGATGGTGAAAGCCCTCAAATGGGCGGTCAAACTAAGTTCAGGCATCGGGCATTAGTGTTTTGCTTTTACTTGCTGCTTGTTACTTGTAACTTGCTACTTCCGAAAGAAATGAAAAATCAAATTCCCCATCTTCCGCCGCCGAAAAAGAGTTTAGGTCAAGTTCTATTGAACGACCCGGATATAGCTTACCAAATTGTGGAATTATCCGGCTTGAAAACCGGCGATCAGGTTTTGGAAATCGGCCCCGGCGGCGGGATGCTGACGCATTTCCTGCTTAAACGAGAAGTCATATACACCGGCTGTGAAATCGACCGCCGGATGACGAAACTGCTTGAGGGAAAATTTTCCCGTCTGCCCAATTTCCGGCTGCTGGAACAAGACATAATGGCGCTCGATCCTGATTCTGTTTTTCCCTCCGGCGATTTCCATATTGTCGGCAATATCCCTTATCATTTGACCAGCCCTATTTTATTCAAATATTTCGATTATGTGAAAAGCCAGTGGGATAACGGTTCACCTTTACGCCTGCTCACGATGACCATAATGCTGCAGAAGGAAGTAGCAGACCGGTTGTTGTCTTCGCCCAAGACGAAATTATGGGGAATTTTGTCGATACAAGCGTCATTATTCGCCGATATACAATTTTTATTAGAGGCGCCGGCGGAAAAATTTCACCCTCAGCCCAAGGTGGATTCTTCAGTTATAAAGTTGACTTTTCACCGGATATCGCCTTATCATATTGAAAATTACGACTTCTTCACGGAAATCCTGAGGGCGGTTTTCGCCCGCCGGCGGAAAATGCTGAGGAATACCTTGAAACCGTTCAATCCGCCGGATGATTTGCCAGTCGATTTACAAAAACGGCCGGAAGAATTATCCGCCGCCGATTTCGCTGTTTTAGCTAATTGTCTGGGTAAGAAATAAGGGATACCGGACGAGGCGCTGCTTCGTCCCTAAAATATTAAGCGTGGTGTCGACTCTCTGTAGTCGACACCAACTACTTGTAAATTAGATACAAAAGCAATGATTATGGATTCCCGCTTTCGCGGGAATGACAGTACCGGGGTATTTTCGGACAGACTACTTCGCGGGAATGACAGTACCGGGGTATTTTCGGACAGACTACTTCGCGGGAATGACAAGTCCGGGGTACATTCTGAGACAGGCTCGTTGCTTCGTCCCTACAATATTGTATTGTAATATATCGAAAAGTTCCCTGCGTATCTTTGCTTTTACTTGTTACTTACAGCTTGTTACTTGCAACTTTTTTATGAACCTTAACTGACACTCCCGAGGCGCTTATGACCGATGGACTCTGGGAAACCCTGCTCGACCAAATCGAACATTTAATCGAGGAAGAGCGTTTCGCCGAATTGAAAATCCTGCTGGAAGAATCGCATCCGGCGGATATCGCTATGATCTTTCCCCGGTTGTCGCGGCTGGAACAGCATTTTGTCTTCGACCTCATCGACCCGGAAAAAGCGTCGGAAATCTTAGTCGAAGTCAACGAACCTACGCAGGAACGGCTGCTGGGAAAATTGAATGAACAGCGGCTGTCTTCTTTAGTGGATGAACTGGAATCGGACGAAGCGGCGGATGTACTGGCTTCGGTGGAACCGGAAGTAGCGGAGAAGGTGCTGGACAATTTGCCGGACGATGTCCGGCAGGATGTCGAGCATCTTTTATCCTACGACAAAGACACCGCCGGCGGCATTATGAGCGCCGAACTGGTTTCCGTCAATGAAAATTGGACGGTTCAGCAAGCTATCGAGGAAATCCGTAAGCAAGCCGAAGAAGTAGAAGAAGTATACAGCGTGTGGGTGGTGGACGACGCCGGCGTGTTGAAAGGGCAGGTGCCGTTGAAAAATCTGATATTGGCTAAACCTTCGACTAAAATCAGTAATGTAATCGATGACAACATTCACCCGGTTACCGCGGCGATGGATCAGGAAGAAGTGGCGCATATGATGCGCCGGTACGACCTGATCACCACCCCGGTAGTGGACGCTCAAGGTAGACTCATCGGACGCATCACCTGGGACGATGCGATGGAAGTATTGTCGGAAGAATCGGAAGAAGACTTAAGCTATATTTCCGGCACCGGCGAAGAAGAACCGTCTGCCAGGTCGGTTTTTACTTCGATTAAACATAGATTACCCTGGCTGGTAGTTTCGCTTATCGGGGAATTTTTAGTGGCGGTGGTGATGAGCCGGTTTGTGGAGTCGCTGGAAACTTTGATTGCGCTGGCTTTCTTCATTCCCATCATCAATGCGCTGGGAGGCAACGCCGGGATGCAGTCATCGGTCATCATCGTCCGCGGTTTGGCAACGGGGGAAGTGACTTTTACCGATACCGGAATTAGAGTGGTCAAGGAGTTGGGAGTCGCGCTTTTGAACGGAATATTTTTAGGATTATTATTATTCGTTATCGTAATATTCTGGCAGAAAATGTGGTTTGAAGCGGCGATTATCTCCGGATCGCTGTTAATCGTGATACTGATCTCGTCAGTCAACGGTGTGGTCATTCCTTTACTGTTGAAAAAACTCGGCGCCGATCCGGCAGTGGCGATGGGACCTTTCGTCACTGTTTCCAACGATATTGTCGGCGTGTTTATATATTTGTCCATCGCTTCCGCAATGTTGGCTTGAAAAGCAGGAATTCGGAATTAGGAGTTCGGAATTAGGGAGAAAATATTCCGTTTAATCTGCTTAATCTGCTGTGAATATTTAACTTGAACACTTCTTTCGACTTTCGACTTTAAGACTTTTGACTTAATAAATGGAAACGATTAAAACATTAGCCTTCCCTTTGCGTTCGCTGAAACATTCCGAATCGAGCAAGATCATCACTTTTTTCACCGAAGCGGAAGGGATGGTATCGCTAATGGCAAAAGGCGCGCGTAAAGCGAAACCGATAGTGCCCTACGATACTTTTTCGCTGATGAATGTGGTCTACCGCAGTAAAGCGACGCGGGAAATCCAGCTTTTAACCAGCGCGGAACTGGTCGACGGGTTCCTTCCCATCCGGGATAATTTCGCCAAATCCGCCGCGGCTTTCGCCTTCTGTGAATTAGTATTGCGGACACAAATCGCGGGCGACGCTAATGTTCCGCTGTTTCACTTATTAGTCGAATCATTGAAAGGATTAGCCGCCGCGCCGGCGAATTCGCAAAACTATTTATGGTTTTTCCAAATGGGACTGATCCGTAATCTGGGATTTGGTCTGGAATTGAACACCTGTGCCGTATGCGGAAAATCCACCACCGATTTCGCGCCGGAAGAAATCCGTTTTTCCTTCGAATACGGCAGTCCGATCTGCAAAGACTGCCTGCCGGAAAACGCCGGACCGTTTACTTTGCATTTGGAAACGCTGAAAGCTCTGCAATTCATCTCTTCCAAAGAACTGGACAAATCCGCCCGTTTGAAAGTATCGCCGCTGGCGTCGAAGGAAATCGACGGACTGCTGAATTCCTGTTTGAGGAATTATATCGAAGGCTGGAAAGGATTGAAGTCGCGGGAGTTGATGAAGGGCTGAAGGCCGGCGGCTGTATTAACAACTTACATAAGTTCACGAGTTCCGGCATGCAAAGGATAATTTTGACAGTATAATTGAAAAGGAGTCTTGCCATTTTCGATATTCAAGGCCGGGAAGCGGCGAAACTGGTGAACGGCTGGGTAAGTTCAGGGACGCATGAAGTAATGTTCGACGCTTACGCGCTTTCCAGCGGTGTTTACATTGCCAAACTGCAAGCCGGTCCTTTCCAGACCGCGAAGAAACTGATGCTGGTTAAGTAGTTTAACCTGTTTAAAAAGTAAAACCCCGTCGATAATGGCGGGGTTTTTTGTTACTATACAATGCAGGATGAAGCAATTCGATAATAGGTTGGATGTCGGCTTTCTGCAGTCGACAGCACGAATCCTTGTTATACCGATTCTGATTATTTTTTTCCGATTGTAGGGACAGAACACTGTTCTGTCCCTACATATGCCCACGATTTTAATCGTGGGCTGCATATTTATCCGCAATCGAAATTTGGATCATTTCGGCAATCCCACGGCTGAAGCCGTGGGCTATTAAAAAATGATCAAATGAAAGTTCGGGCGGGTCACAGACCCGCCCCTACAAGTAATTGTTTATATATTATTTCATCAGCACTACTTTCTCCACCATCGACCATCGACCATCGACTATCAACCGCATGAAATACACTCCGCTCGCTTGGCTGCTGGCATCCCACACTACGCTATGTTTTCCCAGCCCCCAGCCCCCAGCCCCCAGCACTTCTATTTCCCTTCCGGTAATGTCATACACCGCTAATTTGATTTCACTCGCAGCTCCCAGCTCGAAGCTGATAACTGCGGTAGGATTGAAGGGATTGGGATAGACCGGCTGCAGGGCATAGGCCGCCGGAGTTTCCACCGCTTCGCCGTCCCAGCCCCAGCAGTACCATTCCGTGTAATAGCCGCCACCAGCGGTGTTATCGGCGGCGGATTTGCTGAAGGGGAAAGCGCTAATATCCCAGACCGTTCCCATAGCGGAACCCACACAGCCGGAATAGAGATAATTTCCCGCTGAAGCGCCTGCGGGAACCGTTTGAGTCAAATTGCGGATCAAATTTCCGCCGCCGGGCAAAGTCACATTGCGGTCCAGGATAGGTCCGAATACCATTCCTCCGGGAAGCAGGGCTTCCGTCCAGGCGCGGAAATTCACTGTAGTATTTTCCAGATTGTCAATTTGCACAGTATAACCGAAACTGCCGCCGGCGGCGGGAATGACAATCGGCAGGGTATCCGGGGTCATCGTAATCATAATATCGAAAGGCCCGGGCTCCGCTAATTCGATGCTGTAAGCTTCCCCGCCATTGCCGAATTCGCGGGCGTGCACCGCTTTACCGCCACACACCGCATAACTGCCGTCATCGGACACATCCACGCAGAAAATCGAACCCGGTTCATCGATATCGTCCAGCAGATTGAAAATCACCGCGCCGGTATTCATATTAAACGCGGTGAACACATCACCTAAAGTCCCGCCGTATTGCCCCCAGCAAGCCACTGCGCCGACGCTGCCATCGTTCGACAGCGCCGCCATTCCCACTTCATCGCCGTATTGACTGTATTCGAACAACATCGTCCCGGAAATGTCGAATCCCCGGGCTATCCCCCGATAAGGATTGAACAACATATTGCCGCCCAGCACGGTGGAACCGTCGGCGGAAACCGCCACCGCGGTCACCCAGCCGCCGAAATAGTTCACCCAGCTTTGCGTGTATCCCGTGGGATTTCTGTGAAATACCGTCAAATTGCCGTTGAAATCGCCTTTCGCCAGCCATTCCGCATCGGCGTCGATCGCCGCCATCCCCTGTCCGTAATTAGCGCCGGTCCAAAACAAAGTGAAATTGATCAAATCGAAGACATATTCGTGGTAATAAGTAGATACTACCGCCCAGTCTCCGGCTTCGGATAAAACCACGCCGTTGGCGCCGTTCTGCGCATCGAAAGTGAATTCGGCGATAGCGGTCCCGCCGCTGGAGTTGTAAATCCTCAATAATCCATCGTTGACGGTCAAAGATTTGTACACTACCGCCACCCGGCTGCCATTGTCCGCCACCGCGCAGCCATAACTATTGTAGCCGGTGGGAGGAGTTACTTGCCAGGAAGGATTAGGGCCTGCTCCGTTCAGCCAAACCGAAAGTGGAATTATATCCCCGGTGGAAGCGATGACATTGCCATCGTCGGATATCGCCACCGGCATTTTGAAATTGGGGACGAGTGTATATTCCCAAATCGGCACGCCGCTGCCGGTAACCGCGTATTTAGCAGTCCGTTCCACATTCAGCCACCATCCCGCCGCCGCTAAATTGCCGTTGCCGGAAATCGCCATATGTTCCGCAATGGATGTAGCATGATCGTCCATCCATAACACCATCTGGTCAGTCCCGTAATGCGCCGGGGGATTAGTTTGGTCGGCAATTCCAGCCGAGCCGGGAGTCACATAGCGAACCTGCAGATTTCCCGCTGCGTCGAAAGTGGTTTCCACACTTACTCCTTCCACCGCCCATACTACTGCCGCCGATAACAGCAGCAGTAAAATAATCAGAATTGATTTACGCATTTTTACTCCATTGTTGATTTATAACCTTGAAGTTGCTATATTTCTTTATAAGTTGGCAAGTGCGCAAGTTGACAAGTTTTCAAGTAGAAGCAAATCGTTCCGCCGCCGGGTCGGCACGACGAAGTCAGGCGGGGGCGCCTGCCGGTACAATCATGCTACAGAAAGCGAAGCGGGTTCCGGCGCACAGATTGCAGCAGCAGGGACGGGTTTCAGAGCATGTCCCACAATTAATAAAATGCCCGGAAATCCGTCATTCCCGCGTAAGCGGGAATCTCTATGTCTTTAATTTACAAAGAGCTGGATTCCCGCTTTCGCGGGAATGACAAGTCCAGGGTACATTCTGAGACAGGCTCTCAAACCCGCCCCTATAAAATCGGCTGACCACTGACGACAGTTTACAAACAGTTCCGTGGAAATGGCTGCTACCGTCGAAATTTGTGGGAACGCGCCAGCGCAGAGATGAATATGGCGATACCAGATAATTCACCGGCAGCGAAGATTTCCCATCTGAATCGCCCGGGCATCGTTCCTTCGATTACTACCCGGTAATCTATGGTAAAAGAGAGGATGATGAGCAGTCCGGCGGCGATGACGGCAAGCCATTGCCAACATGCCGTTTTGAAGCCTCCCCGGCGTTCATCGACAGCTACGATAATCACCGCCGCGATAATCATTGAGACCGAAACGATGACTGGCGCTAGGACCGGGCCAATCCAAGGCAGTGGTATCAGGAATAGGACATCCCAGGTGGTCAGCGAAGGCGGCCAGCCCAAAAATACATACAGCCAAATATAATAAAATATATCCCAAACTCCGAACATCAGCATAAAGGCGCAGAACCGCACCATCCCTTTTTTGAAAGCCACCCAAGAAACGGCAAACAGCATCACAATGGTCGCCGCTTCCCGCCCAATTTCGATTAATGCTATCCTGATGGGAGTCTGCAGTACCGGGAAAGTAAATCCTGCGGGATAATATAATTCCCGCAAGTAAACCACGACCGCCGATTCGATATACGCCATAGCCGCGGCGTACACCACCAGCCAAATTAATTTCTTGGTCATTACCGATTAATATATTGTTTTAAACATGTGTCAGGTGAGGACACCTGACACCACATCTAAAAAGTGCCAAGCGCCAAGTAAAACACTCAATCCTTTTGACTTGCAGACTTGTGGACTTGCAGACTTATTTAATATATAAATTATCTATCATATAGTCAATGAAAAGCCGCCGGATACAAATAATTTTTATGGTATTTTTCTGCCTTTTTACCATCAATTTTGCATTCACAGCAGAAAAAGCGTCTTCGCGCCATTTGCGCAGGCAATTCGGTGAAACCGTGCAGGAACTGATTCAGCGAAATCTTCTGCAGGGCGAATGGGTTTTGACCGACTCAGCTTGGTATGGGGAAATAACTATCCCGGTGAAATCCGTGCAGCCGGAAATCTCCGCCGGAACCTTGTTTTTTAGGATGGACAGTTTGAGCGGGCAACTTGCATTTCCCTACGGCCGGGATAATATCGATCTTGATGTAAATATTGCCTTTTACAAAGACAGCTTGAGCGGGGAATTAGGGATTTCCGGCAATACTATACAAGCAGAAGCCCAAATTAACAGTGTCCGCGATTATGAAGGCGATTACGACCTGAACCTGGAAGTATTCATCGAACGGCTCGACCTTGAAGGATCGCTGCAGCGCCTTATCGACAGTAAGAGTGTTTTGCTGCAGCAGCTTAAACATTTGACGGATTTACTGAAATTTGAAGATTTACAAATGAATGTAAAAGCGGATTCCTCCCTTTATTATCGCGGGATGGATTTACAATGCCGGGCGTCTTTGGAAGTTCAAATCCGCAATCCCGGCTTCCGTCAGGGGCAAGTAACTTTGCAGGACGGCGTGATATGGAAATACGGGAAAAAATTCCAGTTGTCTTATGGTTTCTATGACTGCGCTTCCTGGGAAGCGTACGCTTACGGTTCTTATCGCACTCAGGCTTTTTTGCCTTCAGCCGAAAGCGGCTACATCCGCCAGGACTATCTCATCATTTTGGAATTTCAATATTCCCCGGAAGATTCAGTTCAGTGGCAATTATCCAGCATTCCTCCTCTGGATAATGAAGAGATTGTCAACCTTTTGGTGCGTGGCAGCCCGGACCTCCCCGAAGCTGCCATGGCGGATGCGGACAATTTGGAAGACCGTATAAAATTAGCGGTGCAAAATTACCGGTCGGAGCGCTACACGCGTTACGCTGAACGGCAAGTTGGTAAATTGATCGCCTTCGACCGGGTGGTCATCGAAGGCAATGTCTTCAATTCCGGCAGTGTTTTCCGCGCATCCAAAGAATTGGGGGGAAAGATCGAATTGTCGGTCAGAGGCACAGTGGGCGGCGGCGCAGAACAGACCGTCTCTTTCGAATATCCTCTAAGCGAACGATTTTTCCTGGTCAATGAAACCAATCAAATTGGCCATACGGGGGTAGATATAAGGTATATTGTGAAGTATAAATGAAGTTAAAATTTAATAACAGGTGGTGTCGACTCTCTGTAGTCGACACCAATTAGGCCAATACCAAAAGGGCATGTTTCCCAAGTGCTTATTCCATTAATTCTCACTTGGCGGGGTTGAAACAACCCCGCCTCCAAGCGGGGGATTTGGAGTCGGGATTGTCCCAATCCCGACATTTACTTGTGGCAGCACATCCTTAAAGAACCGGCAAATACCGGTTATGAGTATTATTTTCCGATTGTAGGGACAGAACACTGTTCTGTCCCTACCTAAACATGTGAAAAGATTTTTGGGAATTAGTATATATATACTAAGGAAAATGCTGTCGACCGCAGAGGGTCGACAGCACACAATGTTAATCTATGAAACTTACTTTCCTAAATATTGTAATCATCCTGCTTATCTCGGCTTCAACTGCCTCAGCCGCAGTGATGCGTCCGCAAATCGCTTCAGTCACTATCGAAGGCTGCGACAGTTTCAGCGCTTCACACTTGAAAAAATTGATGGAGACCAGGAAAAGCACTTTTTGGCATAGCAGCCGCCTGCATCACGATTTGTTAATTTACGACATCAAACAAATACTGGATTTTTACTACGGGCAGGGTTATCAGGAAACTAAACTGCGCGATTTACAGATTCAGTGGAATGCAGACAGTTCTGCGGTGGATATAATCATTTCACTGGATGAGGGCCGGCCGGTATTAGTCGATTCGGTTATCATTCAAGGTGTGGAAGCGGAACATTTACCGGAAATACGGAAACTCATCCCGCTTAAATCCGGCGGACGGCTGGATTATCTGCTGATCCGGCAAAGCGTCGATAACATTTCCCGATATTACGGTGAAAAAGCATATCTTTCCGCTACGGTTTCGCATAACATCCAACAGGAAGCTCATTCCGCCCTCATCGTTTTTCAGATCGATGCCGGGATAAAATACTATTTGCACAGCATAAGAGTGCGCGGCAGTGAAAAGACTAAGGACTGGGTGATCCGCCGCGAAAGTAATATGTCAGCAGGAATTCCTTTGACATTGCCTTCAATCGATTCCTACCGCCGCAGATTGTACCGGCAAGGGCTGTTTAAGACGGTGCATATCGAAAGCGAAATTGCGGGATACGACTCGCTGGCGAATTTGACGGTTACGGTGGAGGAAAACTTACCCGGCGAATTTTCCTTGGGTGGAGGCTACGGTTCGGAGGAACGCGCCCGTCTCAGTGTGCAATGGAATTACATCAATATGGATGGGAGGGCGGCTGCAGTAGGCGCGGAAGGCAAAATCAGCGAAACCAACCGTTTCCTCACGCTGAAACACTTCGCTCCCTATATCTTACGAAGCGGATTATATTTCCACGGGGGTATCGCTTATTCCTACCAAATTGAACCGGATTTCAACCGCGAAACGCTGGAACTTTCCGGCGCGCTGGGTTATCCGTTCCTCGAGTGGTGGAGGATCGATTGGGGATACACTTTCAAACATTCGACCTTGCTCGATTTGCCGCCGGATCTTGCTGAAGGGTTCATCGGTGACAACATCGATCAATATGGTGTAGAACTTATCCGAGATACTCGTGACAGCCGGATTTTCACCCGTTCCGGCGGCTATTACGCGGCTAGCGGCGCGGTATCCAATCCTCACGGGTTGCTGCGAGCCGAATTTCTCCGTTCCGAAGCGGATTTTCGGTTATTTCACACTATGAACGCCAAAGGGATTTCCGCTTTCCAGTTTAAGAGCGGGGCGCTATTCGAACTGGAAAACGCTCATATCCCATTGGAAGAAAAATTCTTCCTCGGCGGAGCTAATTCCATACGGGGCTACGGACAGAATTCTTTAGGACCTTTAACCAATCAAATGACTCCTCAAGGCGGGAATTTCTACTACTTCCTCCGGCAGGAATTCCGCTATGAATTGCGCCCGCCTCTGTATGTTAAAGTTTTTATCGATAATGGCGGTCTATATTCCTATTTTTCGCAGGCGAAGCTAGCGGATTCCGTTTCCGCCGCCGGTATGGGATTAGGGGCGGTTTTCGGAGTGTGGGGGGGAAGGATTGAATACGCATGGCGGCTGGAGAACGGCGCCAAACCGGGGGAAATCTATTTCCAGATCGGGCAGGGATTTTAAGAGGCATTAGGCATCTGGCATCTGGCATCTGGAATTAATAAAAGCGCACAAACAACTATCGACCAAGAAAATAGTTGACTATATGTCTTTTTTTACTTAACTTTTAAGGATAATTACTTAACTTGATTAATTCATAAACTGGTTCGAATTGAATGCAACATCAATATAATCAAATTATTATTGTAGGGACGAGGCAGCGCCTCGTCCAAATCGAATGACGAGCCGTTGGCTCGTCTCTACAAATATAAAAAGCACGCTGTTTTTCCAGAAAAAAAGAGTTTATGAATAATGCAGGTTAATATGTGTATAAAATAAGACGATTAATCAAGAGAATATTAGTGAACTAATTCACAATTTAAAATCTAACGCACAGGAGTTTGTTATATGTCCATTGTTGATTCCCGGACTGGAAAAATTCGCAAGGAATATTCAATTGCCGAATTAGAGTACGCCGCCAAGTATATGCGAGGATTGAATTTGGTATGTCTACGCGCCGCCGGCTCAGGTCATGCCGGAGGCACATTGTCGATGATGGATTTTACCGCCGCTTTGTATCTGCACAGCTGCAACCTCGATCCGCAAAATCCGGAATGGGAAAGCCGCGACCGTATCATTTGGTCCACCGGCCACAAAGCTCCCAATCTCTATCTGGGGCTGGGGATGGCGGGATTTTTTGAGGTGGAAGATGTCGTGCGTTTGCGTAAATTATATGCGCCTTATCAAGGGCATCCGCATTGGTTGAAGCTGGATGGAGTAGAAGCTTCCACCGGTTCTTTGGGGCAGGGAATGTCGATCGCGGTCGGCATCGCTTTAGCGGCGAAACTGGATAATAAGAATTATCATATATTTTCCCTTCACGGCGATGGCGAATTGCAGGAAGGTCAGATTTGGGAAGCGGCGATGGAAGCGGCGCATTACAAGCTCGATAACCTCATCGCGGTCGTGGACATCAACCGTCTGCAGATCGACGGCTGGGTCAAAGATGTGATGAACATCGAACCTTTGCGGGAGAAATTCCAGGCCTTCGGCTGGAACACCATTGAAATAAACGGACACGATATGCAGCAAATCGTGGATGCGCTGGATTTGGCGAAAGCTCACTCCGGCAAACCCACGATGATTTTAGCCGACACGGTCAAAGGCAAGGGTATTTCTTTTATGGAGGACAAAGCCGGCTGGCACGGCAAAACTCCCAATCACGAAGAAATGCTGAAAGGTCTGCAGGAATTAGGGCTGGAAGATAAGATCGATTATAAGAAGATGCTGAAGAAGGCGGAATTATATCAAATTGAAGCAAATGCCAAACTGGAAGCCAAACAGCCCCAATTTTCCCGCAATTATTGGTGGAATCATCAGGATAATATGAAAGTGGAAATGGATCCCACTCGCTGGGGATTAGGCCGGATGTTGAAAGATAAGGGGCAGGATCCCCGCATTGTCTGTCTGGGGATGGACATTTCCGGGTCTATCACCATCTCCCATTTTTACGATGAACATCCGGAACGGAAGCCGCGTTTTATCAGCGTGGGTATAGCCGAACAATCCGGCACTTCACTTGCCGCGGGGCTGGCGAAAGAAGGCAAACTGCCGGTATTAGGGACTTACGGCGTGTTCGCTTCCGGGCGTAATCTGGATCAGCTGCGCACTACTATCTGCTACGGCGAATTCAATGTGATGGTCGCCGGAGCGCATGGCGGAGTGTCCGTTGGACCGGACGGAGCGACTCATCAGGCTTTGGAAGAACTATTCAACCTCACCGGTATCCCCAATATGACGGTAGGCGTGCCTTGCGATGTGAATGAAACTTACAAGATGGCGGAATATATGCTGTTTACACATCAGGGACCGAAATATTTGCGTTACGCCCGCGAAGCCACACCGGTGGTGACCGACGGCAATTCTCCCTTTGTATTTGGTAAAGCATCTGTCATCCGTTTCCGGGGGGAAAAACCGAGTTTCAAAGACGCATTTGAATGGAAACTGGCTTCCGAATATAAGAACGAAAAGGAAGACCTTGCTATTATCGCCTGCGGGCCGATGGTGCCGGAAGCGATGCGCTCTGCTTGGATACTGAAAAAAGATTACGGTCTGGAAACCCGCATAGTCAATATCCACACTGTTAAACCGCTTGACCGTTCCGCCATCGCAGAAGCCGCGGGGGATACCGGCGTAGTTATCACCGCGGAAGAACATCAAGTCGGCGGCTTCGGCAATTGGATCGCGTCTGCGATACTGCAGGCAGGGTTGAAAAATGCCTGCCGTTTCGATATGGTGGGGGTCAAAGATCGTTTCGGCGAATCCGGCGCGCCTTGGGAATTGATAAAGGAATTTGAAGTTTCCGGCGAACACATCGCCGAAGCGGCGAAGAAGTTGTATGACAGGAAGTAGAATCGGAATTCGGAGTTTGGAGTTCGGAATTCGGAATACCATAACGCTGCAGAGTGCGGGGACTCTGCAGCACATCTGTCGGTTCATCTCCCCGCGATATATCGCCGGGCTATTAATCAGTAATTGTATAATCGCCCACAGATTTATCTGTGGGAAAAGAGTTCCGTTTTTTAATAGTTTACTAATCCCTTAAAATTAATGCCCTTATCCCCGGAAATACAACAATCTCTTGATAAACTGGTAGCGGAAATTGTTCGCTTAGTTCATCCGGAAGAAATCATCTTATTCGGCTCCGCCGCCCGACTAGAAGTGACGGAGCCTAATGATTTGGACCTATTGGTGGTGATGCCGGAAGGAACGCAAAAACTGAGAACAATGAAATACCTCTATCGGAACATTGCTGTACAAATAGGGATCCCGTTCGATATATTAGTATCGTATAAATCCGATCTGCATAAATATGCTGAAACCATTGGACTGATTTATAAGGACATAGTTCGAGAAGGGAGGAGGATTTATGGATGAACTCTCAATCAAAAGGGACATTATTAATAGCTGGATTTCCAAGGCGAAAGCCGATCTTTCTTTAGCTAAAGTTGGCATATTTGAAGATGTCACCTACGATGAATTAAGTTTTCACGCTCAGCAGGCGGTGGAAAAGTCCGTTAAAGCTGTTCTCTATTTATTCAACATCGATTTTCCCAGAACACACAATATCGGGTCGTTGGTAGAACTTTTACCTCCTAATATACCAATTCCTGATTTTTTAAAAAATTCGGTCGGATTATCCGCCTACGCTTTCACGGTCCGCTATCCAGGCGATTATGACAGTGTTGCCGAAGAAGATTGGCGAGAGGCGGCGCTTCTCGCTTCTCAAGTTGTAAATTGGACGGAAAATTTGATAAAGAATACGGGAATTGTGTAATTTTATGAATTGAAATGTTTTCAGACGAGAGTGTCTGTCACCACGCAAGCTTTGCTTTTACTAATGCCTATTGCCAAATGCCTGATATTTAATGCCCCTATCTCCTGAAATACAACAATCATTGGACAAACTGGTAGCGGAAATTGTTCGCTTAGTTCATCCGGAAGAAATCATCTTATTCGGCTCCGCCGCCCGACTAGAAGTGACGGAGCCTAATGATTTGGATTTATTGGTAGTGATGCCGGCGGGGAAACAGAAAGTTAGAGTGATGAAGTATTTGTACAAAAAGATCGACAATGTGTTAATGCCATTCGATATTTTAGTTACTACTAAACAAGATTTACAGAGACAGGTTAAGAATATTGGATTGATATATTATCAAATATTAGAGGAGGGGATAAAAATCTATGCCGCTTGAATTTGTAATATACGACACTCAGCAAGAATGGTTGGATTATGCTAAAAGTGATTTAGTAATAGCGAAGAAAAAATTAAGAGTGCGCTTTATGAGAGTTTATGTTATCATGCTCAACAAACAGCAGAAAAATCGATAAAAGCTGTTTTAATCGCTTATAAAATTCCCTTACCAAAACACATAGCATCAGCGTTTTATTAAAACTTCTACCGGAAACAGTAAACATTCCGGAAACTGTAAAGAAATCCGTCGATTTAACTTTTTATGGTGTCATTGCCCGTTATCCTGCCGATATTAAAAAAGTGAATTCTACGGAATGGAAAAAATGTGTGGCCAAAGCGATGAATGTCTATGTCTGTACGGAAAAGATTATTAAAGATCTTGCCGTGAGCGATAACCGATAATTTCTCTAAAAAGAATATTATGCCATCTAAATATAAAATCTGACAAAGGAGCTTATGAAATCCCCATCCTCATTTTTCATTACGCTCCTCCTGTTTATACTGTGGATTTTACCTTCGATTGCGCAGGAGGTGACGATCTTAGTGGACAAACGCGGCTTCCCCCGCAAGAAGGACTGCTACGCTAAGATCGCTTTATCCGATTCGTTGGGGCAGCCCAATCCGACCACCAAAGCTTACAATTCCCCGCGTGACCTCTATTTTACCCTTACTTCCGAAGGCGATTGGCAGCTGGACAGCAAATTTTTCGATGAAAGCGTTTCCTATTTTACCGTCACTCAAGGGGTGAATAATTTCAAAATCATTTACCGCCGTCCGGTCACGGAAAATTCCCGCATTGTCAGGATAGTGTTCGCCTTATCACGTTTCATCGATGTTACTGCGCCCTTCGATTTTAACATCCCTGTCGACGGGATTAATCAAAACGCCACAATGAAAATCCCTGAAATCCTATGGCCTAATTACGAAAAATATCAGCTGCAGTTTAAAAGCGCGCAGACCTCAGCCGAAACCGGGAATATCCGAAAAGCTTTCGAGGATTTAAACGCGCTTCTGCAAAGTTCCGATTTAGCCAAATATTCTTTCACTCCGCAGATTGTCGAATTCCGGGTGAAAGCTTACTCCGACTATTTTCAGAAGATTGTCGACCAATTCAATACTATTCAAATCGACCAGGCTTTGTCCCTTAAACAGCGACAGGCTAACCTTTCGGAATTAATTACTCCCTATACGATTCTCCTGGATTCCCTTGTCATCGGCAATCTTGCCGGGTCCAATGAAATCGAACTGGTCAAGCAGACGGTGGAGGAAAAATATCAGACATTGCTGAATTACCTGACCAATCTTGCCGCAGACATCGATAAATCCAATATAATCTGGCTGGAAACCGCCGTCCCTACCGATCACCGTTTCCGTTTTATGGTGGAATGTCTCTACGCGCTGGCGCGGACGCAGAATTTGAATCAACCTTGGAACAGCGCTGCGGCGCTGCCGGATTCGATGTACAAACGACTGGAAAATTTCCAGATGCGGGAGACTTATAATTCACTGACTAATGTAATGAAGCGTAATTTAGCGGAAAACAAGACTTTGATACCGCCGCTGATCAACATCAATCTGAGCGCGATGATGGGGACTTTCAAACAGCCGGTCATCACCGTCATTTATATGGTAGCTTTTTATTATCAGAACCAGCTTGATTCCTCATTATATTATCTGAAAGCCGCTCTGCAGAAATCCAGCGATATGGCTTTAAACGAATGGCTGGCTGAAATCGATACCGGGATAAAAGTCAAGAACGCCAATGTTTCGCCGGAAATTAAGAAGTTGTCGGATGAAGGGATGGCGCTTCTATCTTCCGGCAGTTTCGACGGCGCGGCGCAGAAATTCCAAAGCGCGGATTACATTCAGCCCAATTCTTCGCTGATATCTTATGATTATGCTCTACTCAATCTGGTCAAAAAAGACACATTGCGCGCCATCACTTATTTCGAACGCGCCATCAGTTTCGATTCCACGATGACCAGTATTTACCGCAGGTTATATAACCTCTACATCACACAGAAAGATTGGAATAAGGCGAGCAACGCATTGATTTCCGCGCTATCGGTGGAAAACACCTGGGAATTCAACTACTTTTTAGCCTACTGCTACATGCAGATGGGGGACTACTACAAGGCTATCGGTCAAATCGATGCGGCTTTGCTTTTAAACGCGAAAAATTATGACCAATATATCTTACAGGGCGACGCATATAAAGCTTTAAGTGAATTCGGCCGCGCCCGGGAAAAGTACGATCAAGCTAAATTTCTGGAACCGGACCGGAATGAAGCGTATGAGCGGCTAAGGATATTGGAATAATGATGCCGGACAAAAAAATAACTAAAGCCGAAATCTTTTTTTAGTCTCTCTGCAATACTCAGAAGAAAAATCTAATAATTGCTCAAGTGGAAGTTAAAGATATTTTATATGCTATAAAATATAATGACGAGGTTGTTTGTTATGGACGAGAACGATCTATTAAGCAGAATTACTATCAAGCAGGAAATCTTTGGCGGGAAACCCATAATTAGAGGAAGGCGGCTAGCCGTCGAACATATTTTGGGTATGTTAGCCGCCGGAGACACTTTCGATACTATTTTAAAAGGCTATCCCTGGCTTGAAAAGGACGACATACGGGCATGCTTAGTTTACGCTCGTAAAATAGTTGGACTTGAAACAATTGAAACGCTTGTCATCTAAGCATGAAAGTCCTTCTCGATACTTGCGTATGGGGCGGAGTCTGTGATTATCTGCGGGATAAAGGACTTGAAGTTGAGTGGATCGGAGATTGGAGCCGCGATCCCGGTGATTGCGAAATCTTAGATTACGCTTATAAGAACGATTATATATTGGTCACTCTGGATAAAGATTTTGGCGAACTTGCTGTATTAAAGAATCAACCTCATCATGGAATATTAAGGCTGGTAAATATGTCTTCATCTGAACAAGGGCTGATTTGCAAGGAGGTGTTGGAAAAATATGGAATAGTTCTATACCAAGGAGCTATTATTACCGCTTATACCAAAAGACTGAGAATTCGAACTGCAGATTTATAAAAATGGAAATGAAATCCGAAATACGGAAATTAGTCGATAATATCGTCGAACTGGTTCACCCCCTGCAAATCATCCTTTTCGGCTCCGCCGCCCGCGGAGATATGTCCCCGGACAGCGATATCGATTTGCTGGTGGTGATGCCGGAAGGGACGCAGCGGCGGGAAACGGCGATGTATCTTTATAGTAAAATCAGAGGAATAACTCATCCCTATGACTTGATTGTGGCTACTCCGGAGATTTTAAGGACAAATGCGAATAATATCGGCTTGATCTACTATCGAATCATTGAAGAGGGTAAAACACTGTATGCCGCTTGAAGCAAATACCGCAGGTTCTCCGGAAGATTGGCTGCGCTACGCTAAAAGCGATTTGCGGGGAGCGGAAATCGATTATTATGACGATTTCTTATATTCAAACCGGTGTTTTCGTTGTCAGCAAGCGGTTGAAAAAGCAATAAAAGGAGTCTTGATTAAGAACGGAATTAATTTTCCTAAAACACATGATATTAAGTTTCTATTATACCAGTTCTAAAAAATAATTTCCGATGCCGGGGCTTGATTAATCAAGCCCCTACGCAAAACATGCGAAAAGACTTTTTAACATTAGTATAAATCTGTTCCCTGTTCTTATAGCAATCCCAATAAATCCAAAAGATGCATCGACAATTACCCAATACGCGGTTATTACCCGCTATCCGGGAGATTACGATACAGTTACAGAAGAACATTGGAAACAGGCCTTGAAAATTGCGGAAAAAAACCTCAATTGGGCGAAAGAACAAATCAATTTTGAAAATAAATAGTAATACTTTAGAATAAAAGGATAATCTTTATGCAGCTTGCCGACTCAATGGCCCGACTGGGCACCGAAACTGCCTTTTTAGTGCTGGCCAAAGCCCGTGCTTTGGAAGCTCAAGGACGCAAAATCGTGCATTTGGAAATCGGCGAACCTGATTTCGACACCCCGAAAAACATCTCGAACGCCGCTATCAAAGCGATTAACGAAGGCTACACGCATTACAATCCTTCCCCCGGTTACCCGGATTTGCGCAAAGCTTTGGCGGAAGATGTGAATAAACGCCGCGGCGTGGAAAAATATGAATGGGATAATGTGGTGGTCACTCCGGGCGGCAAACCCATCATCTTCTTTTCCCTTTTAGCCACCGTCAATCCCGGCGATGAAGTGATTTACCCTAATCCCGGTTTTCCCATTTACGGTTCGGTCATTAATTGGATGGGCGCCAAAGCGGTGCCGATCCAGTTGCGGGAAGAGAACGATTTCCGTATGGATGTGGACGAATTGAAGAAATTAATAACGCCCAAGACCAAATATGTCATCATCAACACTCCGCAGAATCCCACCGGCGGCATCTTGACTAAAGATGATTTGCAAGCCATCGCCGAAATTGCGCTGGAACGCAAGTTCTGGGTGCTGTCCGATGAAATCTATTGCAACATCCGCTACGACGGTTTCGAACATCATTCCCTGCTGGAATTCGACGGGATGGAAAAACAGCTGATTTTGCTGGACGGATTTTCCAAGACTTACGCCATGACCGGGTGGAGAGCGGGATACGGCTGTATGCCCAAAGAATTGGCGAAATGGGTAGGGCAATTGCAGACCAATTCCAATTCCTGCGTCAATTCCTTCGTGCAGAGAGCTTGTCTGGAAGCGATCACCGGTCCGCAGGATGAAGTAGCAAAAATGGTGGCGGAATTCAAAAAACGCCGCGATGTCATCGTCGACGGTTTGAACGCTATCCCCGGTTTCAAATGTCTGAAACCCAAAGGCGCGTTCTATGTCTTCCCCAACATCAAAGCTTTCAAGATGCCTTCGCAGAAGATGGAAGATTATCTGATGAACGAAGCGGGAGTGGCGGCGCTCACCGGCACTTCTTTCGGCAGTTTCGGCGAAGGGTATATCCGGTTCTCTTATGCCAATTCGGTGGAGAATATCAAGATTGCGTTGGAAAGTATTAGAGAAGCGGTGAGGAAGCTGTAAAAGCGGGTGTTGGGTGATAGGTGATGGGGAAAGGCGATATATGATATATGATTTGGGATATATGATATATGATTTAAAAGCAGAAGCAAACAAGAACATTTTTGTAGGGGCAGGTTAAAAATCCGCTCACTGTTTCCTTTCATATAAACACAAGGGGCGTCCGCTATACAGCGGTCTCCCCTTTTTTCTGTACAAATTTGCAAAGATAATTTTTTTATGGTAATATATACTGCTAATCCTAAGTTTTTCAATATCATTCACCTTGGAGCCAACTATGTCTCTTCTTCGATTGCTTCCCGCAGTATTGCTATTAAGCTTCGTGCTTAGCGCAATCCCCTGCTTCGCGCAGGATGATTTACCATTGTCTTCAGCGGTTCCGGTAAAATCCGCTCCTGCTTATACCGACCGTATCACTCCGCCGCCGCCTTTTCCGGTTACCTGCGATGCGGAATACGATCTGTGCGACGGAGTATTCGTGCGCTATCCCTTTTCCTTTGCGCCGACTATCTTTGCGCATATGGTGGATGAAATCCAGGATGTCGCCAAAGTCTATATCGTGGTGCAGAATACCACCCAGCAGAATAACTGCATCAATTATCTGACCGGTCAAGGCGTTCCCATCGAAAACATCGAATTCATCCTGCAGCAGACCAACTCGGTCTGGATACGCGATTACGGTCCCTGGTTCGTATGGCAGCCGGATAGTTCCCGCGGTATTATCGATATGCCCTATGCTTGGTCGCCGGCTTGGACTTTCGACGATTATTTCCCGGAATTTCTGGAATCCTATTGGGGATGGGATTATTACAGCCCCAATATGTGGCATGACGGAGGGAATATGATGACCGACGGCCACACAATGATGATGTCCACTTATGTCAATGAATCCAATCCGGGAATGTCCAATCAGCAAATTTGCCAATATTATCAGGACTACTTCGGACAGGATACCATCTACATTTTCCAAGCTATCCAATTCGATTTGACCGGTCACATCGATTTGTGGTCGAAAATAATGAACGACACCACAATTTTAGTTGCGCAAATGCAGCCGCATGACGCTAATTATCAACTGGTGGAAAACCACGCCGCCTTGATGGCCACCATACCGACCGTATATGGCACTCCCTTTCACATTGTCCGCTGTCCGATGCCGGCGCTCTCCGGAGGGTACTATAAAAGTTATTTGAACAGCTTGCTGATCAACGGAAAAGCTTTAGTCCCCATATACAACCTTACTTACGACCAAGCCGCTTTGGATTCATATCAAGTGGCGTTAGGGCCGGATTGGGAAGTCATCGGCATCGACTGCAACGGCATCGCTTTCGCCGGGGGAGCGATTCACTGCACATCTATCAGCGTCCCTCTTAATCACAATGACTATTTAGTCGAAGTGGATTTCACTTTCGAACCGGATTCGCTTCCGATTACTATTCCCGCGGCAGGAGGGACTTTTAATTATTCAGTCCAAGTGGTCAATCCGGGTACAGAAATTATCCGCTTCGATTTCTGGATTGAAACAGTTCTTCCCAATGGCCAAACCATTGGACCTATATTGAAACGAACCGGGCTAACTCTGGCACAGGCAGCATCGATTTCCCGTAATATGGCGCAAACCGTTCCCGCCAGCGCGCCTTCCGGAATCTATGAATACAACGGTTATGTCGGCTCCTATGCTCCCAGAGTCGTCTGCGCGGAAGCTGGCTTTGAATTTGAAAAGCTGGGGACGGGGGACGGCATTGTCGATAAGAGCGATTGGGTGATAAGCGGCTGGGATGAACCTATTCTATCTCCCTTCAACCTTAGACCTTTGACCTTCGACCTTCTTTCAGCTTACCCCAATCCCTTCAACTCCTCCGTTTCTATCACTTTCGAACTTCCCTCTGCCGGGGAAATCAGTTTGAAGATATTCGATATTTCCGGACGGGAAGTTCAGGATTTGGGATTTGGGATTTGGGATTTAGGGACA
>Ga0172375_10000594_pt1 | contig 57902 bp, 42 predicted proteins | sample LakKiv1m_FD_114537 | JGI IMG/M metagenome (GOLD analysis project Ga0172375, IMG submission 114537) | Freshwater microbial communities from Kabuno Bay, South-Kivu, Congo - kab_092012_11.1m | ecosystem: Environmental > Aquatic > Freshwater > Lake | place: Democratic Republic of the Congo...
AAATATTTATAAACCCTGTCAGGAGAAGCGGAACCATCATGGTCGGCATGTTCCACGTCGTTGGCGCCAATTTCGAACCAGCGTTTCGTAAATTCGATGGCTTTGCTCATCTCGGTCGGCCCTTCGATGGGACAGCCCCAGATTGTGCTAACGGTCCCGTTAACTTTAATGCCTGCTTCACGGGCTTTCTTCACCCATTCTTCACTCATTTTCCAATATTCGGCAAGCGAAAGCCCCGAATTTTTAATTTGATGCGATTCACTTGTCGAAACCATCAGGAGAATCCTGTCGGGACCCCAGCCTTCCTGTTTTGCCTGAATGGCGCGCTCTACAGCCCGTTCGCGTATGGTGATCGTGGTGAGCACAACCTCATTCAACAGGTGTTTGATTTTTTTACTGGCCCTGATTTTCTTGTGCAATTCATCTGCATCTTTAAATTGGGGCATTCCTTTCGGATTTCCGAAATTGCTTACCTCGATGTGTTTGAAACCGGCCAGGATCAACTGTTCCGCAAGCCATAACTTGGCCTCGGTAGGGATAAATTTTTCTTCGTGCTGGAAACCGTCTCTAACGGTGATATCCCCGATAACTACTTTTTTTGGATAATTCATAAGTTAAAGTATTTGGTGTCTGGTACTATTAAAGTTTATATATTATTTATTTAACCCTCATCCTGTTCCGGCGGGATTAGGTTTCACTTTTCATACTTTTCATTTCAATTTCCCAAAATCCCCCTGAACTGATCGAGAGATTCCGGATTTTTGAGTGCATCCCGGTTTTGAACTTCCTGCCCGTGGATGATTTTCTTTACAGCCACCTCCACCTTTTTGCCATTGAGCGTGTATGGAATATCATTCACAGCTTTAACAACTGCCGGCACATGTCGTGGGCTGCAACCAGCACGGATATTCGCAGCGATCTTTTTTACCAGATTTTCATCCAGTTCGGTTCCTGTTTTTAATCTTACAAAAAGCACTACCCTTTCATCCCCATGCCACTGCTGGCCCACAATAACAGAATCTTCAATTTCCTCCATATTTTCGACAATACTGTAAATTTCGGCTGTACCAATGCGCACGCCACCGGGATTGAGAGTGGCATCTGAGCGTCCATACATGGTAATCCCTCCATGTTCGCTGATCACCACATAATCGCCATGATGCCAGATATTCGGGTACACTTCGAAATAAGCTTTGTGATATTTGGCACCGTCGGGGTCGTTCCAGAAATAAACCGGCATCGAAGGGAAAGGCCGTTTGCAAACCAGTTCACCCTTTTCGCCAATAAGTTGGTTCCCGGCGAGGTCAAAGCAATCAACATCCATTCCCAGGCCACGGCATTGTATTTCGCCCCTGTAAACCGGCAAAAGCGGATTGCCAAGTACAAAACACGAAATAATGTCGGTACCACCGGCAATCGACGAAAGCTGAACATCCTGTTTCCACTCCCTGTAAACGTATTCGAAACTCTCGTTGGTGAGCGGTGAACCGGTACTAGTGATGGCTTTTAGCTTTGGGAATCCGGATATTTGCTTGGGTTTTACGCCTGCATCTTCCAGCGAAGCAATGTATTTTGCACTCGTTCCGAAAATCGAAATTCCGAGTTCATCCGCCATTTTTAGCAAGGCATCGGGGGCGGGATAAAAAGGATTTCCATCGAAAAGGACAAGTGTTGATCCGACTGCGAGGCTGCTCACCACCCAGTTCCACATCATCCAGCCACAGGTGGTGAAATAAAAAATGGTATCATCGGGTTTCACATCGCAATGCAGGCGAAGTTCTTTCAGATGTTGCAATAGTGTACCTCCGGCAGAATGGACAATGCTTTTTGGTAAACCTGTGGTTCCTGAGGAATACATGATGTAAAGCGGGTGGCTGAAGGGGAGTTGCTCGAAATGAATTTCGCCGTTTCCGTACTTTCCAAAATTTTCCCAGCGAATGGCATTATCGAATTTTGAAGTATTTCTTTTTCCGGAGAAATCGATTAATACCACTTTTTTAACTGTTGGAAGTTTTTCGAGGATTCCCCAAAGTTTTTCCTGTGAGTCGAATTGTTTTCCGTTATAAAAATAGCCGTCTGCCGAAAAAACCACTTTGGGCTCGATTTGTGAAAACCTGTCCAATACTCCTTTAATTCCGAAGTCCGGTGATGATGACGACCAGATCGCGCCTACGGAAGCCGTTGCAAGCATGGCAATAACCGTTTCGGGAATATTGGGCAGGAAACCGGCAACACGATCACCGATGCCTACGCCAACTTTTTTTAAACCGTCGGCAATCCGGTGAACTTCGTTGTATAATTCCTTTTGGGAAATGTGTTTTTCGGTTCCATTTTCACCCCTGAAAATGATGGCAGTTTTGTTACCGCGATGCTGCAAAAGGTTTTCAGCAAAATTCATTTTGGCCCCGGTGAACCATTTTGCACCGGGCATTTTATTCGGATTGTCCACAACCTGTGAATAGGGTTGCGATCTCAAAATCTGCGCATATTCCCAGAACTCCATCCAAAAATCAGCAATGTTTTCGACGCTCCACCGGTGAAGCGAGGCATAGGTTGGTTTGGCCAGGTGGTATTTTTTATCAATCAGGTTCAGGAATTCGAACATTTGGGAATGTTTCATTATGCTTTCATCCGGATTCCAAAGAATAGGTTGATCCATAGGTTAATCTTTTTAAATTTTAATTTCAGAAGGAAAACACATGATTAAAATGTCATAAAGCAGTTTAATGATTTTTAAAAAGTCGTCGAAGCTAACCTGTTGAAATCAATGGCTTATCCGGATTTCAACCATGCTTTAAAACCTCTGTTCCGGTGCGATCCGTCGCAGAAAGGCTTATTTTTTGAATGTTCGCACCTGCAAAGGAAAGCCGGATCTGTAGCCCGGATTTCATTCCCCATGTGATCAACAATTATAAAATTACCTTTAATTTGAAGAGGCCCGTTTTCGAGCATTTTCACTTCTGTTTTATTTTCCTGGTTTTCGATAATATAATTTATTGATTAAATGAATTCTATATTAATAATAGTTGACGGTGTGCAGTTAGCAGATTACTCGTACTGACTACTGGTTGCTGCCGACTTCTTACCGACTCATGTCTAATTACTCACGCCTTCTTAAAGCCCCAAATGCCTCGAAATCACCAACCTTTGAATTTCTGAAGTTCCTTCGCCAATCTGAAGGAGGCGCTGGTCACGGTAAATTCGTTCCACATCATAATCTTTCATTAAACCGTAACCGCCATGAATTTGTACGGCTTCGTCGGCAACCTCTTTTGCAATTTCGGAACAATATAATTTTGCCATTGCGGCCTCTTTGCCGAAAGATTTATGATTATCCTTGAGCCAGCAGGTACGGTAAAGAAACCAGCGTGCATGTTCGATTTTCATCGCCATATCGGCCAGTTTAAAAGCGGTAACCTGAAATTTTGAGATCGGTTTTCCGAATTGCCTGCGCTCCTTTGCATATTGCATGGCTAATTCAAAAGCCCCCTGTGCAGCACCCAGGCCCATCGCTGCAATCGAAAGCCTTCCATTATCGAGCGTCGAAAGCATAATTTTTGATCCTTCACCAACTTTTCCGAGAAGATTTTCCTTTGGAACCCGGCAATCATCAAAAAAGAGCTGGGCTGTGTCAGAAGCCCGCCACATCATTTTGCCATGCATCGGCATTTGTTTGAACCCGGGTGTTCCCCTTTCGACGATGATGGTGGTGTATTCTTTTTTACCGTCGTCAAATGTTTTGGTAACCGTTTGCACGGCTGAACCTGTTGAGATTTCAGCTGACCCATTGGTGATAAAAATTTTGGAACCATTGATCAGCCACTGTCCGTTCTCGAGAACAGCCGTCGTTTTTGTCCCTCGCGAGTCGGAGCCGGCATCGGGCTCAGTGAGGCCGAAACCCCATAATGCTTCACCGGTACAAAGCTGAGGCAGATACTTCATTTTTTGTTCTTCGGTACCATAATAATAAAGAGGCCCGATACCAAGCGAATTGTGTGCGGCCAATGTGGCGGCCTGGCTTCCGTCAACACGGGCAAGTTCTTCTACGGCGATGATGTACGATAAAGTGTCGAGACCTTGTCCGCCATAATTTTCGGGAAGGTACATCCCGAAAAGGCCTAGTTCGCCCATTTTTTTTGTGAGTGCCGGCGAAAATTCGGCTTTCTCATCCAAATCTTTAGCTACCGGTCTGATTTCCCTTTCAGCAAAATCGTGCACGGTTTCCCGGATCATTTGTTGTTCCTCGGAGAGTTCGAAATTCATTTTTTCTGATTTTTGTGGTTATAACCTGTTAAGTTCTTTTATCCCTGGTTTGTATGAAAGATATTTTAGCGCCGCAAAGTCCGGCCGGTCTTACATTTCACAAAAGGAAATGCTTATTCGACTTCAATTAGCGTTGCATTTGAGTCAACCATTTCGTTTATCGAAACCAGTACCCTTATTACTTTGGCGTCCTTTTTGGTGACGATGTTGTTTTCCATTTTCATCGCATCAATTACTGCCACAACTTTACCTTTGGTGATCACGTCCCCTTCCTTCACATTTATTTTAAAAACCCTGCCGGGCAGTGGAGAAACAATTTTATTTCCTGCACCGATACTGCTTTCGTCTTCACCTGAGGATGCCAGTTTGTTATCAAGAAGGTCGTTTCTTACCATCAGGAAGTCCTGTTTGTTTATCGAAACCTTTGTTAATTTGTTTTCACCAGCCGAAATTGTTGCCAAAAAAGTATCATTGTTGAGATTGAAATCAACTTCGGTTTTATCAACCGACAGCAGTTTTGCATGCATTATATTCCCCATGATTTCGAAGCGGTAATCGCCTTTAAAGGATTTATTTACGACAACCGCGTATTCTTCGTTATTGTAGATGAGTTTGACAGTTTTAAGGTTTCTCCAGTAACCGATTGTGGTCCAGACATTGTGTTTAGCAATCGGCGCAGACTCGCCGGTACCAGTATGGCTGTTGAGGCTATAAAGCAAATAGGCCACCATAGCTACCGGGAAATCCACTTCATTTTTGTTATAACTATTTCTGTTAATCGTTTGTTTTTCGTTCACGGTTATTGTTGTTTTTGTTGAAGTTTGCGATTTAATTCTTTCGATTTCTGCCTCAAATCTTTGTTTTGCAAGGCCGGATTTAAAGTCCCGGTACTGGTTTTCGTGCATGGCAAATTCAAAAAGTTCTTCATCATTTTCGCCGGTTTCCCAGCCATTTTCGTTCATTTCATTTCTGTACCTGTCGAGTACATCGGGATATAAATCCTGGGGCATCCCGGTATAAAATTCATACTTTTTCTCTGCAGCAAGTTTGATTATTTCAGGTGCCACTGGCCCAGGAAGTTTTCCAGCCCTTCCAAGAATCATCGACCAGGTATTATCGTCCATCATCGAATATCTTTCATCCCCATTTGCCATTTGAACGATATTGAGCAATGCAACATTTTTAACATACTGGCTGAATGGTGTAACCAGTGGAGGATAGCCTAATTTTGGCCAGACGAAAGCCACTTCATCAAAGAGTTTTACAAGAAGTTCATCTTCGGTAAGTTCTGGCTGACCTGCGGCTTTCAGCGACATATTTATTCCCTGATGAACACCTTTAAGATCAGCCATGAGACTGCCCATCATACCGCCTGGTAACCCTGACTGAACCATCAAAGATGATAAATATCTGTTTTTGGAATCAATAAAATAGCCCAGAAAATCATCCATGAAACTTTGTGTAAGGGAACGGGCTTCCATGTATGCTTTCATGTTGATTTCAGGAACATCATATCCGGCATCCTTCAGCATCGCCTGAATGGTTATTACATCAGGATGAACCATTCCCCATGATAAAGGTTCCATGGCCACATCAAGATAATCCACTCCGGCTTTTGCTACCTCAAGCATCGAAGCAACCGAAAAACCCGGACCGGAATGGCCATGATACTGAACCAGAATGTGCGGGTATTTTTCTTTAATGGCTTTGGTAAGTTTGCCCAATTCCACCGGACGCCCAATACCAGCCATATCTTTCAGGCAAATTTCATCGGCACCAAATTCGACGGCTTTATCGACAATACCCATGTAGTAAGCGGTAGTATGAATTTTTGAGTGGGTTATCGAAAGGGCTGCCTGCGAAATCATACCCGCTTCCTTGGCATATCTTACTGATAGCTCAAGATTCCGAGGATCGTTAAGGCCACAGAAAGACCGCGCAATATCGGTACCCTGCGCCTTTTTTACCTTGTACATCAGCCTTCTTACATCGGCCGGAACGGGAAACATTCGGATGCCGTTCAGGGCCCTTTCGAGCATGTGTGTCTGGATACCGGCTTCATTGAAAGGCTTAGTCCATTCACGAACCGCTTTGTTGGGGTTTTCGCCATAAAGGAGGTTCACTTGTTCGAATGCACCCCCATTGGTTTCTATTCTGCCGAAACAACCCATATCAATCAACACTGGCGCGATTTTTTTCAACTGGTCAACCCTGGGGACATATTTGCCTGAAGATTGCCACATATCGCGGTAAATTAGACTGAATTTTATCTGACGTTTGGCCATTAGTGTTGGTTTTGAATTAATTATGTTTATAACAAATTACTTTTTCCTGACAACGGATTTTGTATTGTCTGATCTGCTTCCGATGAATCATCTGCTAAATCCATCATCCCTGTTTTCTTTTAATTTTTTTTTATCGTCCAGACTGGCGGCCGTTTTTCAAGGAATGAAGCCATACCTTCCTGTCCTTCTTTTGAAGCCCGAAGTGTAGCGATCAGTTTTGCCGAATAATCGATGGAATCATTAAAATCCAACTTGTTAAAAAGATCATAAATAAGCTGTTTGCAGGCTTTCATGGCTTCCGGCCCACTTGTCAATAAAAGTTTGATTGTAGCGTTTACCTGTTCTTCAATTTCTTCGGCTGGAAGCGATTTGTTCACAAGTTTGTAGGATTCGGCTTCTTGTCCGGTGAACCTTCTTCCGGTGATCATGAGATCTCTTGAACCGTACTCGCCAATACGTTTAACAACGTAGGGTGAAATGGTCGCCGGGACAATACCTAATTTAACCTCAGAAAAAGCAAATTTTGTATCGTCAGCACAGTAAACGAAATCACAGGCGGCAAGCAAACCGTTGGCACCGCCTATGGCTGCACCCTGAACAACAGCAATGGTAGGTTTCGGGTAACTGTAAATCACATTAAAGCATTTCGCAAGTTTTAGACTGTCGTGGTAGTTCTCTTCGAAACCAAATCCGGCAATACTTTTCATGTAGTTCAGGTCGGCACCCGCACAAAACGACTTACCCCGTCCCCTGATTACAATGATTCGTACCTCTTGTTCATCATTCAGCGATTCAAAACAATCGATTATCTCTGCGATCATTTCGGCATCCATGGCATTGTGTTTTTCAGGCCGGTTAAGCCATACTGTGCAGACCGTATTTTCCAGCTCAATTTCAAGATTTTTATAAGGTTTCATGACTAAAAAATTTGTAACTATCTGATTTAGGTTAATGATGAATTACATTCTGAACACACCGAATTTTTGATCTTCAAATTTCCTGTTCAGCGACATCGAAATCCCAAGGGCTATTACTTTACGCGTGTCAACGGGGTCGATGATACCGTCGTCCCAGAGGCGGGCAGTGCTGAAATAGGCCGATCCTTCATGATCATATTTATCCATAATGCTCTTGCGAAGTGCATCAATTTCTTCCTTTGGCATCTCCTTACCTTTAGCTGCATATTGGTCCTGTTTTACGGTAATCAGAACGCCGGCAGCCTGCATTCCACCCATTACCGAAATTTTGGCATTGGGCCACATAAACAACAGTTTCGGATTATAGGCTCTGCCTGCCATTCCATAATTTCCTGCACCAAATGATCCGCCAAATATAACAGTGAATTTCGGTACATTTGCATTGGCAACTGCATGAACGAGTTTTGCACCATCTTTGGCTATCCCTTTTCTTTCAAATTCTTTCCCGACAATAAAGCCGGTGATATTCTGTAGGAATATTAACGGTATTTTGCGGGAGGTACATAATTCGATAAAGTGAGTACCTTTCAGTGCTGATTCGGAGAACAGGATGCCATTATTGGCCAGAATACCGACAGGGAAGCCCATGATCTTTGCGAAACCGGTGACCAGTGTTTTTCCGTATTTTTCTTTAAATTCATGGAACTTACTGCCATCAACAATCCGCATGATTACCTCTTTGGGGTCAACCATTTTTTTCAGGTCAACCGGGGCAATTCCATAAAGTTCTTCCGGGTCGTAAAGTGGTTCTTCGATTGGTGAAATCTCAATTTTTTGGCGGGATTTCTTTTTAAGATTTTCGAAAATGTTGCGGCAAATCTGTATGGCATGAACGTCGTTTTCGGCCAGATGGTCGGCAACACCTGAAATTGAAGTGTGTACATCAGCGCCACCGAGTTCTTCGGGTGTAACAACCTCTCCTGTAGCAGCTTTCACCAATGGTGGGCCTCCCAGGAAAATGGTCCCCTGTTTTTTAATGATGATGGTTTCATCACTCATGGCCGGAACATACGCTCCACCAGCCGTACACGATCCCATCACAATGGCTATCTGGGGAACACCCATAGCCGATAACTGTGCTTGATTGTAAAAAAATCTTCCAAAATGATCCCGGTCGGCGAAAACATTTGCCTGTTCGGGAAGAAAAACACCACCCGAATCAACCATATAAACACACGGAAGATGATTTTCCATGGCTATCTCCTGTGCCCTCAAATGTTTTTTTATGGTTTCTTTAATGTAAGTCCCTCCCTTTACTGTAGCATCATTGGCAATAATGATGGTTTCTCTTCCATGTATCACACCAATTCCAGTAACGATTCCAGCCGAAGGATGTTCGTTATCGAAAATGTTATAAGCTGCAAGCGGAGATAATTCGAGAAAAGGAGTATTGGGATCTATCAACTTGTCGATTCTTTCGCGGGCAAGTAATTTTCCTCTTTGCTTGTGCAATTGAACTGCCTTTTCAGACCCTCCGCGGGTAACTTCGGCAGTTGTTTTCTTAAAATTGGATAATATTTTAAGAAATTCATCCTTGTTTTTTCTGAACTCATCAGAATTAACATCAATTTTTGTTTCTAATGTAAACACGGCGAAATATTTTAGATTTTATTAATTGTTTTAACCTGATTTTGTCTAAAAGGTGATCATTATTTAGAAAATTATCACGTGTAATTTTGTTTCTGAAAAACAAATAAACAAATTTTTCCCCAATAATTTGGCATGTTTTATTGATTTAATCACCGTGCAACGGTAAATTTTCCGACATCGAGCAGGCTTGATTCACCATAGATTTTATAAAAATAAATTCCAGGTGGATAATCAGCGGTTTTCAACAAAACAGGCTCAGCAGAATACACTTTTGTAACCATTAGCTTCCCATTGATATCAAGGATTTCGACAGTAAGCAATGTACCGGATTTCTGACCGGAAATCTTTACTGTTGAAAAACCATTGGATGGGTTTGGAAAGAACCTGACCTTGAGTGGCTGAGTGAAGTTTTCGTTGTGAACTCCTGACCAGATCAGCCATTGGTCGAACAACACCTGGAGCGAATCGATCGGGTCAACGCCATAAGGTCGCGATGGTACGAGCAAATCACAATAAAAATCACCAATCGGGTCGTTGGTCTTGGCGACCCTGACAAAAGCCGATAAAGAGGAAACGCCTTCATTCAGACAACGTGTGTCGGCGCCAGGAACTTTTGCTCCTTGTAAAGCAGCCATTAGTTTTTCGGCAAGGGAACCTTCGGTGCCAAGAAAGCGGTTTTCCATCGAATCCAGTATCTTTTGTCCCAGTAAAATATTTCCCTGGATGGAATAATTATGTCCGGTGATGTGATTTTTATAATCCAGGCAGTTAGCTCCGGTAAATGAAGCACTTCTCGGATTGCCAAAAGGGCTGAAATCGACGATGCCATACTGCCTTACTCCCGGATTATTTTGAACATCGTGGGCCACAAGCCAGTCGATAATTTCCTGTGGTGACATTCCTTCCATCATCCGGTTGTGGGCATTTACCTGGTTTGCCGAAAGCCATGAGGCTTGTGTATGAATACCGCCACGTCCCGGAATAATATCATTAATGATCAATACTCCCCCCGGTATGGCAGATTCGTCAATGCAGGAGGCACCGGCACCACCAATTTCGCCGGTAATTGTATCGATGGCAATTATCGAAAATGTGTCCTGAGCACGGATTGTGCTGAAAAAAATAAAAAGAAATACACAAAGTATCGTTTTTCTCATAATCATTAATTTATGTCAGCGTTTTTTGACAGGTGAAAGTTTGTATTCGGTTTGGTTGACCGTCTGGTCAGTGTTAGGGTTGTAATTCATATCGTTGGTATAGATGAGTTCGTTGTTGCTGTTCACCCACCTGTAATTCCATTCGTTGGAGCCGGTTTCGGTTTGTTTGGTGTACGGATTAACATACTCTTCCTGACCTGTAAGGTTGAGAAACATATCATGATTTATCTGGGCATTCGTCTTTCGCTGGTTTTCAACAATCTCGTTATCTAATTTCCGAATCTGATCGAGCGTTTCCTGCTGGATTTGATTACGTTGAACCTGACCCTGGAATTCCCCGATCACCCACTGCATGTTCATCTGTACCGAACCTATAACGGTCATAAACACTGGGATCCAGGTTTCAAATTCGTTTTCCGGAGCCCTGAAACAAAGCGTACTCCTGTTTTTCCACAGGCCTGCACCTGCTTGTCCAAAATCCTGGACCACAGCCAGAAGCATTTCCTTGTAAATTGTACCGTGTTCGACATATTTAACAGTGGAAATCCCACCGTCGTATTGCATCTGCAAAGGAATAAAACGGTCGTCGTACTGAATTTTTTTTGCAATTTCCGGTGCAGCTTTCTTTTCGAGGATTTCGGGAGAAGACAGTCCTGGATGTGCATAAGGAAAAACCACCTGAGCGATAAATGTATTTGCATCCATCAGCGGCATCACAGTCATACCATTATAATTGCTGCCCTGGGGGAACATTGCCGCAATCAGCGGTGAGTAACGCATATCGAAAAACATCACTTCCGGGAGCCAGTGCATCATCACCGTTCCATTTTCATCGCTCATCATTTTAAAATCCAGTTTGGCATCAATTGCGTTGGCCGAACCTCCTGAAGTCATCGGATTTACCCGCATGATACCTCCCTGCACCTGCCATCCTTTTAGTAACAGAAGACTAAAGGCATTTTCGTTGGGTTCATTGACTTTGCTGAAGATCATTGTTTGCGGGAGTCTTCCGTTTTTCGAATTGGATCCGTTTTTTTTGAGGGCCTGGGCTGATAAGTTATAACCTATGATAATAGCCAATAACAATGCTGAAAATGATCTCATAATATGCTTGAATTACAATCGCTTAAACAACTATTCGGCTTTGGCGTATTATTATTTAACAATGACTTGATTAGGGATGGATTTTGCTGAAAATAGAAAGGTTCCAACACAGCCGTGTTGTTGAAATCCTCTTTCCTGTGGAATTTACATGCTTGAAAAAAAATTGGGTAATTCTGATGCAGTTTCCGACAACCTTCTCTTTTTTGGAGTGACGTGCTGGATGAAAGGTTTATCTTGAATTGAGTCCGGTACAAAATGTAGTAGTTTACTGTTTGTTAATCAATTAACAATCAAAATTTTGGAAATGGTAAAAATAGGAAGTTTGGTTGAAATTTCTAACCTTAGCGGTTAATTTAACAAAAAAAATATGAATGCATCTTCATTTTCTAAAGTGGAATGATTCTTTTTTTTAAAAAATATTGGATTTTTTATTATCAAAATTACCCACCTCTCATTAGGTCAGCAATTTAAATAAAAATCTGGAATGGCTAAAGGATTTCTGATTTCTTTAAGGGTATAAAAAATCCTGAAATCAGAGGTTATTTATTATAGTTCCATTATTATACACCGGGCTTTGTTGAATTTTCCAGTTTTTCCTTCCGGAATAAGCAACAATCTCAGCTTCTGTCGTTGTGGAGAATTTTTCACTCAATTTCCAGCGTTGTTCGCGCATGAATTGAACTGCCTCAAATGTTTTTTTTGTTGTCAGTTGTATTTTGTTCATCTGCCTCAAATCCGTTTAAGTTCTGCTTAATCAAATAGCCGGTAGGGCAATTTTATTATTCATTACTGGCAAAACAAAAAACTCAGAAGAAAAATGGTCACGCACCTTTTAAACAACAGCAAGGCACTATTTTATTTCTTTCTCAATCCGGCTTATCATTTCAATCACAGGCTCAAACAATGATCCAATTGATTCAGAATCAAAATCAAACAGGTTTTCGTAATCGCCTTTTTACCGCCAGTCGTATAATTGCGCCAAAAGTTGTCCATATTTTTTATCCAATTTTCCTGATTTGATAAAATGCAACGAGAATTGGCTCTTCATACCAGAATGTGACTGAGCATAAATTTCTTGATTTACTAAAAGCGCATTTACAGCGTAAAACAAGGCATATTAGAGCCGGTTTACTGCTGAATTCCAGTATCAGTTTTCAACTAGAAGCCTTGCTGCATCTAAAGTTTTGTAAGCAGTGGCTATCCGGTGTTTTATATATTTGTTCCGCTCCTCAAGGTTCAAAATTGAATTCCCTGATTAGTTACATTAAAAAAGAAAGGAGTAACACTTTGTTTTGTGTTCCAGTCTGTTTTTGAATAAACAAAAATCGAAAAAGGCTCACCGGTTTCAAGTTCCAGATTGTACAAATGGTCTCTAAAAACGCTTTCTTTTTTGTTATCAACTGGATAATCAGTTAACACCAAAATATCCCAATCCGAATCATTTCGTTCATCACCACGCGCTCTAGAGCCATAAAGGATAATTTGGGCATCAGGATCAATTTCCCTGATGTTTAGCTTAATCAATTTACTTATGACCGATGTTTTGTTTTTCATTATTGGCAATAATTAAAAAAATTCTTAGCAAGAAAACGTTCAGTGGGATTTTTAATAAATTCAATTTTTCAAACACAAAGTCGTACGAAAAAATGTGCTTTGCTACAAATAGTCGTATGACTAAATATAATCAAGCCACAAAATGTCGTTGTACTTTGTGTGATATGTCACGAATAGTCGTAGGAAAAATTGCATTTCAATTTACAAAAACCAGCTGATTTTGAAGGCAAAGGGCTTGAAATCATTAAAAAAAACATTACCCAATATCTTTCAAATTAAACGTCTCTTTTACCCGGATTCCTTTTTCAGTTTCAGTCAGGTTTGCACACTCATTGTAGGCATCGTGCTCAAAAAAGAGGATGAAGCCATTTTTGGCAGCATCTTTAAGAAATATTTTCTTTTCCAAAAGAGTTTTCAATGGGTCAACATCATAAGCCATAATATAGGGCAGGGGAACATGGGCCGCCGATGGTAAAAGATCACCCTTAAAAACAACGGTTTTGTTGTGATATCTGATGTATGGAATAACTTGCCCACGAGTATGGCCATCGAAAATTTTTATTTCGATGTTGGGGAAAAGCACTCCTTCTTGTGCGATAAACCTAAGCTTGTTGCTTTCGAATAATGGTAAAAAATTCTCTTTGGGATAGGATGGCCGTTCACGTTCGTTTGGGTTCATGGCCCAGTCGCACTGTGTGCGGCTTACCCAATAGTTTGCAAATGGAAAGGCAGGTACGAAGCCGGTTTTTGTGTCATTCCATTTCACGGCACCCCCACAATGATCAAAATGAAGGTGGGTAAGTAAAACATCGGTGATATCTTCAAAACCAAAACCTGCTTCTGCTAGCGACTTTTGTAAAGAGTGAGGGCCGTTAATATAAAAATGCCCAAGGTATTTTTCATCTTGTTTATCGCCGATACCGGCATCGATTAAAATTTTCCTATCACCATCCTCAACAAGGAGGCAGCGCAAAGCCCAGTTGCAAAGGTTGTTTTCGTCGGAAGGATATGATTTTTGCCACAATGTTTTAGGAACCACTCCAAACATGGCACCGCCATCAAGTTTAAAATTGCCGGCATGAATCGGATAAAGTTTCATGTTTATTTTTTGATAAAAGAAACAAACTTTTTAGGATGTTGTTTTAGCGAATTTTCAAATTTTTAGTGTGATCATTTTTAAGATTCATTTTTACAACAGTTCGCTGAAGAAGGACAGGGAACCGAAGTTTACTTTTGGTTTCCAATTTCAGACACTGACCGATTTTCCAAAAAAAACCCTCAGCATTACGTTATGCTAAGGGTTTCGGATAGCAAAATGAATACCTTATTTTGACGTATAGCGTGTGAAGAACATTTCTCTTTCTTCTTCACAGCCATTGCGCTGAACGCATTGGGCATCGATTACAGCAACCATTACCATGTTGATAATCTCGGTAACGGAACTTCCCATCTGTAAAATATGTACCGACTTGTTCATGCCATTGATTACCGGTCCAATCACATCAAACCTGCCCATTTCATGCATCAGCTTATAGGCTATATTACCGGCGGTGAGGTATGGGAAAATGAGGATGTTGGCAGGTGCACCTTTTAATTTCGAAAACGAGAAGTTTTCTTCGAGTAATTCGGCATTTAATGCAACATTAGCCTGCATTTCGCCATCAACAATCAGGCTGGGAAATTCGCGGTGTAAAATGGCTACGGCATCACGGGCAAGATCAGGAATCCGACCCCTGTTTGAACCGAAATTGGAGTAGGTAACCAGGGCAACTCTCGGTTCGATGCCAAATTGTTTGACGGCATAGGCAGTTTGCAATGTTATTTCGACCAATTGTTCGGTAGTTGGATTTTTATTTACAGTACAATCTGCAAAAAACACAGGGCCTTGCTTGGTATTAATGATGTACATGCCGGAAACCAGGTTTGCATTTTTTCGCTTTCCGATCACTTCAAGCGCAGGGCGAAGTGCTTCGGGATAATTGTTGGTTAGGCCGGAAACCATTGCATCGGCATAACCGGTTTCGACAAGCATCGGACTAAAATAATGGCGGTGCTGCAGCCTGTCCACTGCATTTTGCATGGTGATGCCTTTTCGCTGACGTTTTTCAAACAATAATTTTGCAAACGCTTCACGACGCTGATCTTCCTTCTCTGATCTTGGATTGATGATTTCGACGTGTGGGAGTTCGAGGTCGTGTTCCTGGATAAGTTTATTGATCTTATTTTCGTCACCCAATAAAACGGGTATTGCAATTTTTTGATTACTAACAAACTCAGCAACCTTTAGCATTTTAAAATTTTCAGCATCTGCAAATACAACCCTTTTGGGATCTTTCAAAGCGCGTGCCCTGATCTGACGTACAAGCGGGTGGCTGATCCCAAGTTTCTTTACAAGAAGTTCACGATAAGCATCCCAGTCGGTGATGGGTTTACGCGCCACACCGGATTCCATGGCTGCTCTGGCCACTGCCGGAGCTACGCGTGTAATTAATCGTGGGTCGAATGGTTTTGGGATGATATAATCTTTTCCAAAGGAGAAATTTGAAGCATGGTAAGCTACGTTTACAACGTCCGGAACCGGTTCGGTGGCAAGGTTTGCAAGTGCTCTGGCAGCAGCTAATTTCATTTCATCGTTAATTACTTTTGCACGTACATCCAAGGCTCCCCTGAAAATAAAAGGAAATCCGAGTACATTATTAATCTGGTTTGGAAAGTCTGACCGGCCGGTGGCCATAAGTACATCCTTCCTTGTTGCAAGTGCTTCCTCATATCCGATTTCGGGCACCGGGTTTGCCAGTGCAAAAACGATGGGGTTCTTTGCCATCTTGAGCAACATTTCTTTTTTCAACACACCGGCAACCGAAAGTCCCAGAAACATATCTGCGCCATCAATCGCCTCATCAAGGGTGTGCAAATCACGGTTTGTTGCGAACAGTCGTTTGGTTGGATTCAGATCGGTACGGTCGCTGCGGACAACTCCGCGGCTATCGAGCATAACGATGTTTTCCGGTTTTGCTCCCAGTTTTACATAAAGGCGCGTACACGAAATCGAAGCAGCACCTGCTCCGTTTACAACAATTTTGATGTCTTCAATTTTTTTACCGAGGATTTTGAGTGCATTAATCAGTCCGGCAGATGTGATAATTGCTGTTCCGTGCTGATCGTCGTGCATGACGGGTATATCGAGTGCTGCCTGGATTTTTTGCTCGATTTCGAAACATTCGGGGGCTTTAATATCTTCCAGGTTGATGCCACCAAAAGTTCCCCCGATAGCTACTACGGTATCGATAAATTTCTGGGGGTCTTTTAAATCGACTTCGATGTCGAACACATCTATGTCGGCAAAGATCTTAAACAGCAGACCTTTCCCTTCCATCACGGGTTTACCTGCAGCTGCACCAATATCGCCCAGCCCGAGTACAGCTGTTCCGTTAGAGATTACAGCTACCAGGTTCCCCTTGCCTGTGTATTTGTAAACATCATCAGGATTATCCTTGATTTTCAGACAAGGATCGGCAACCCCGGGGGAGTATGCCAGCGACAGGTCGCGATTTGTCGAATAAGGTTTTGTTGGGATCACTTCAAGTTTCCCGGGACGTCCTTCAGCGTGATAACTCAGGGCGTCTTTTCTGAATAAGTTGTCCATTACCATATTTATCATTTTTATTGTGAACTATGTAACAATACAAAGCTATATAAATTTTAATGAATTGTTGATAATCGCAACGAAATCAAACCGAAAGATTGTAGCTGGTAAACGGAACTGGTTGATATTCAAATGGCGGGCATCAATGTAGAATGAATATAAATTTTTTTGGAAGCTGAGAATGAAAATTATGCGATGTATTTGAAGTCTCAGAGGTCCGGTTTTCGTTATGCCGGTTTCTTTTTTTATAAATTTCAAATAGAATAACATTTTTAGGAACAGGTTTATTATGAAATAGTTCTTAAAAAGAATATGGAAGCTGACGCATTAGTGCCATATCCTAATTTTCGTATTTTTGCGGCTTTGCAATCCAAAGGTTATTCATACAGCTTAAATAAATGATAGAGTTTTTAAAAGGAAGGCTGATCGAAAAAAATCCTGCCTATGTTGTGATCGAAAACAACGGAATTGGTTATCTGGTGAACATTTCACTTCAGACTTTTACACACATCAAGGAATTGGAAAGTGCAATGCTTTTTACGCATTTAGCTTTTAAAATTGAAGCGACAACTCCGGTAGGCTTTGTGATGTATGGCTTTGCTACTGCTACCGAGCGACAGCTTTTCAGACTGTTGGTGTCGGTTTCCGGTGTAGGGAACAGTACTGCCATGCTTATGCTTTCTGCGTTGTCGCCCGACCGGATAATTTCGGCCATCCAAAACGGCGAATTGTCGGCACTGCAATCGGTTAAGGGCATCGGGAATAAGACCGCTCAGAGAATCATAATTGACCTTCAGGATAAAATCGGGAAAGAAAAAGTGAGTTCCGATATTTTAGGAATTGCGCACAATACACGCCGAGATGAGGCGTTAATTGCATTGACTACGCTCGGCTTTAACAAGACAAATGCAGAAAAGGCCCTCAGCAAACTTTTACAAAAGAATCCTGAGTATTCGGTTGAGCAGTTAATAAAAGAAGCTTTGAGAATCTTATAAAGAAAAAGAGCGATTTTTTGAGACTAAAATTCACTTACATAGTTGTAATTTTTACACTCGTTGCGATCCTCTATAATTTAGCAGGATTTACAAACCCACCCGGAAAATTAAAGCCGGGATTTTTACTATTAGCCCCACCCCCTGACAGCACAATTACCGGTGATACAAACCTGATTTATCCATTTAGGGATAACTCTTTCGACGCTATCGATCCGGAACCCAAATCACCAATTTATCTTAAAGATCCGTCAAATATTCAGAACTCCACAGAGTACGATCCAAAAACCAATGAATATACCATCCGGCAAAAAATCGGCAAATTCGATTACAGGTATCCCTATTCGATGGACCGGGAAGAATACCTGAAATATGATCTCAACAGGTCGATAAATACTTACTGGAGCGAACGTGCTAAGGCCTCCGGGGCCAAAGCAACCGGTGATGGCATCATTCCCCAGATCTTCGTTGGTGGAAGCGCCTTCGAAACGATCTTTGGCTCCAATACCATCGATATCCGTCCACAAGGCTCGGCAGAACTGACTTTTGGAATCTTGTCGAATCGCCGTGATGATCCTACCCTTAATGTAAGGCAACGTAAGGTGACGAATTTCGACTTCCAGCAAAAGATTCAGATGAGTGTTCTGGCTAAAATTGGTGATAAGATCGAATTTCAGGTCAATTACAACACTGAGGCTACCTTTGAATTCGAAAATAAACTCAACCTGAAATACGAAGGAAAGGAAGATGAAATAATTCAGCTTATCGAAGCAGGTAACGTGACCCTTCCGCTCAACAGCACACTCATTACCGGAAGCCAGGCCCTTTTCGGTATCAAGACAAAACTCAAATTCGGACGTACAACAGTAACAGCCATATATTCCGAGCAAAAAAGCGAGACATCAAATATCACTGTTCAGGGAGGAGCTCAAACCAACCGTTTTACGTTAAATTCAGATCAGTACGAAGAAAACAAGCACTTCCTGCTCGCCCAGTATTTCAGGGATAATTACGACAGCGCGCTGACTGAATTGCCTATTATCCGTTCCAATGTAAATATTACCAAAATCGAGGTCTGGGTCACAAATATTGGGGCTGCAGTTACCGAAAACCGTAATATTGTTGCCTTTCAGGATCTTGGTGAGCGAAACCCATATAACAGTACAATAAACCCGGGTTTAAGCATTTTCCCTGATGAGACCAGTTCGAACAACCTGATGCAAAAACTGATGGCTGTGGAAACGCAGGTTCGCGACATCAACACAGTAACGAATGTACTGACGGGTCCGGGTTTTAACTTTAACCCGGGGGTGGATTTTATAAAGGTGGAAAGTGCCCGTAAACTCAATACCAATGAGTTTTCGTTTAACAGCAAACTGGGTTTTATTTCACTTTCGACAAGTTTAAATTCTGACCAGGTATTGGCTGTTGCCTTTCAATATAACGTCATTGGTGATACAACGATTCACCAGGTGGGAGAGTTTTCCGATCAGGGCATAAACTCGCCCAATTGTTTGATGGTAAAATTGCTTAAAAGCACAACCCTCAACACAAAGGTTCCGATATGGAACCTTATGATGAAAAACGTATATGCCATCGGGGCCTACCAGGTACAAAAGCAGGATTTTATATTAAATATACTTTATTCAGGTAATCAAAACGGAGTTCCCACAAGTTATCTTACCGAAGCAGGTAATGCAAGCGGAATACCGCTTATCAGGGTATTGAATTTCGATAACCTCGATCAGCAACTCAATCCACCTTATGATGGTATTTTCGATTATATCGACAATGCTGCAACTGCTGGAGGCACCATCCAGGGAACAAACGGAAGAGTGTATTTTACCTGTTTGCAACCCTTTGGCAGTTATCTTCGCGCCAAAATCGGGGACCCGGAGATTGCCAAAAAATTTGCTTACGATTCGCTTTATACGCTTACAAAAAATGGTGCCCAGCAATACCCTGAAAAGAATAAATTCATTATAGAGGGATTTTATAAATCATCATCAGGCTCTGAGATTGCGCTGAATGCACTTAATGTTCCGCAAGGTTCGGTTAAGGTAACTGCCGGAGGTACACCACTTGTCGAAAATGTAGATTATACAGTCGATTATACACTGGGTCGTGTTAAGATTATAAACGAAGGCGTTCTGAATTCCGGTACACCCATCAACATTTCGCTCGAGAGTCAGTCGTATTTTAATATTCAGACCAAACGATTGATGGGAACCCACATTGAATATAAGGTTAATAAGGATTTTGTGCTTGGTGGTACACTTTTAAACCTTACCGAACGACCGCTAACACAAAAAGTTAACTATGGTGATGAGCCAATATCAAATACCATTTGGGGGATGAATTTTGCCTATCAGACGCAATCGAGGCTGATCACAAAGCTCGTCGATAAATTACCCTTTATTAAGACGAAAGAAGAGTCGAAGGTGACCATTGATGGTGAATTTGCTCATTTTATTCCCGGCCACTCCAAAGCAATCGGACGCGCCGGAACTTCGTATATCGACAACTTTGAAGGCAGCAAATCAACCATCGATCTTAAAAATATAAGTTTCTGGTATTTGGCAAGTACTCCACAAAAACAAACTCAGCCGGGATATTTCCCGGAAGCCGGCCCGAATACCGGTCTTGCATACGGTTATAACAGGGCAAAATTGGCCTGGTATATAATCGATCCTTTGTTTTATGATGAAACCGGAAATTTAAGGCCATCGAACATCGATCTGAATGAACTATCGGACAACACGGTACGGCAGGTTCTCGAAACCGAGGTATTCCCTAATAAGGATGTGCCCAATGGTATTCCTACAAATATTCCTGTGCTGAACCTTTCATATTATCCATCGGAACGCGGTCCGTATAATTACGATGTTAATGCGAATGCTTTTTCGGCCGGGATTAATGCTGATGGAACCCTCGCAAATCCTGAAAGCCGCTGGGGGGGGGTTATGCGTAAAATCGAATCGACTGATTTTGAAGCCACCAATGTTGAGTATATCGAATTCTGGATGATGGATCCCTTTACGAAAGATGAAACCAATTCAGGAGAGCTGTATTTTAACCTTGGGGATATATCGGAAGATATTTTACGGGATTCCCGGAAATCATTTGAAAACGGGCTCCCTACTTCGACAGTTGTTGAAAATATTGATACAACCATGTGGGGACGTGTTCCTACATTGCAGTCGCTGGTTGATAATTTTAGCAATGAAGCCGGTTCACGTGCTTTCCAGGATGTAGGGTATGACGGCTTACGGGATGATGACGAAAGGTTATTTTTTGATCCTGGTTATTTACAGCACATTGCCAGTGTTTATGGAACCAGTTCCATAGCTTATCAACAGGCTCTTGCCGATCCTTCAGCTGATAATTATCACTATTTCCGTGGAAGCGATTTTGATCAGAATACAGCCTATTCGAGAGTTCTGGAAAGATATAAAAATTATAACGGCCCTGATGGTAACTCTCCCACCGATGATCAAAACCCGGAGGCATATCCAACAGCTGCTACCACGATGCCTAATGTTGAGGATATCAACCGCGACAATACGCTCAGCGAAACTGAACGATATTTCCAATACAAGGTTGAACTCGATCGCAATAAAATGAATGTTGGTGAAAACTTTATCACCGATGTTTATCATGCCCAGGGTATTCGTTTGCCAAACGGTCAGGTTGGCGACGTAAAATGGTATCAGTTTAAGATCCCGGTACGCGACCCACAGAAAATTGTTGGCGGAATTCAGGATTTCCAGTCGATCAGGTTTATGAGAATGTTTATGAAAGGATTTGAGCGTCCCATGATTTTACGTTTTGCAACACTCGAGCTGGTGCGTGGTGAGTGGAGAAGATACCGCTACGACCTTCTTTCACCGGGCGAATATATCCCCAATGATGTGCAAAGTGGAACTTCGTTCGACATTTTATCGGTAAATATCGAGGAAAACGGGAAGCGCCAGCCTGTGCCATACGTTGTACCTCCGGGAATTGAACGTGAAATTAATATCGGAACTACAAATCTACAGCAGCTTAATGAACAATCGATGGTGCTGAGGGTTTGCGACCTCATCGATGGGGATGCACGTGGTGCTTATAAAACTACCGATTTCGATTTCAGGGAATATGGCAAATTGCAGATGTTTGTCCATGCCGAAAAATTGCTTGCGGATAAACCGATGAACGATGGAGACCTTACCGTTTTTATCCGGATCGGGTCAGACCTTGTCCAGAATTATTATGAATACGAAATACCCTTGAAATTTACTCCCTGGTACACTTCCTCAAGCGATCCAAATGCGATATGGCCCGAAGAAAACCGTTTCGATATTGATCTGGAACAGTTGGTTAATTTTAAGCTTCAGCGAAATGTGGAGATGCGTAAACCCGGCTCCGGCGTTTTTATCAATATGCCTTATTACACCTATGACGGACCGAATAAGGTTACCATTCTTGGAAGCCCGAGTATCAGCGATGTGAAGGCCATCATGATCGGGGTCAGGAATCCTAAAAAGACTACTTTTAACAGCAACGACGACGGAGAAAGCAAATGTGCCGAAATCTGGGTTAACGAGCTTCGTTTGACTGATTTTAACAGCAAAAGTGGCCTTGCAGCTACTGCCAGGATCAAAACCGATCTTGCTGACCTTGGAAATGTTACCCTTTCGGGATTATTTAGTACACCGGGTTATGGAAGTATCGAAAAGAAAACAAGCGAGCGGTCAAAAGAATTTACCCAAAATTTCGATTTTTCGACAAATCTGGAACTTGGGAAATTTTTCCCCGAAAAAATTGGTATCCGTTTACCTATGCACTTCGATTATTCCGAATCGCGACTTACGCCAAAATATAACCAGCTTGACCCGGATATTATCCTGAAAAATGATCTTAAAACCTACAATCTGGCTGAACAGGATTCGATTAAAGCGTTGAACGAAAACTTTACCATGCGCAAAAACCTTAACTTTATCAATGTGAGGAAAGACAGGGTAGGGGCTTCGGCGAAGAGCCGTTTTTATGATATCGAAAACTGGGATTTCACCTATTCCTATTCCGAAATTTATTCGAGGAATGTGGACATCGAATACGAATTACACAAAACTTATCGTGGAGGTGTAGGCTATAATTTTAACAATAATCCTAAAAATTACAAACCTTTCAACAAGTTTAAATTCCTTAAGCCAAAATCTTTGGCGCTTATCAAAGATTTTAATTTTTACCTCATGCCAAAATTATTCTCGTTCCGTACCGATATGAACCGGGAATACAGCAAGCGTTTACTCAGGAATAAAAGCCAGTATGAAGTGCTCATCGAGCCAACCTATCTTAAGAAGTGGGACTGGACGCGAAATTATGATCTTAAATTCGATCTGACCAGTTCGTTACGATTGGATTATTCAGCAGATGTAATCTCGTATATCGATGAACTTCCAGGTGGCATCGAAAAAAATGATCCCGATTACAGTTTGCGTAAAGAACAGGTTAAGAGTCAGATTTTATCGTTGGGTACAAAAAGCCAATATACTCATAATTTGTCACTTAATTATAACATTCCCATCAACAAATTGCCTTTACTCGACTGGCTTAATGCATCTGCACGCTATCAGACAAATTATAAATGGACGGCTTCTCCAATTTCGATCCAGGATCGCCTCGGCAACCAGATTGAAAACTCAAATAACATTCAGCTCAACGGCAATGCCAGTTTAGATAAATTTTATAATTATTTCCCATTTCTAAAAAAAGTAAACGAAGGCGGCAATAAAGGAGGCAGGGGGATGCAAAATCCAAGGTTGAATCCAAAGGATAAGCCAAAAGAAAAACCGGTAGCCGATACTACACAAACCAAACCAAAGAAAAACTACGTAAAACTTGTTGGTAATGGCTTGCTCAAAGTTTTAATGAGTTTCAAACGAGCATCTCTTTCTTATACTGAAGGCAATGGAATTTATATGCCGGGGTTCAAACCTGAGCCGGGAGTAATCGGGAACAACTGGGGACTTGATGCCCCCGGGCTTGGTTTTATTTTCGGGAGCCAGGAAGATATTCGGGCCAAAGCGGTTCAAAATGGCTGGCTCAGTACCGATACCTTGCTAAATACAGCATATGTTCAAAAATACAACCAGCAGATAAGTTTCAGAGGATCCATTGAACCCGTATCCGATTTCAAGATTGAGCTTACTGCCGACAGGACTTATACGATGAATCACCAGGAATATTTCAAATCAGATGCCGATGGCAATTTTAGTTCATTTTCTCCTGTAAGTCAGGGCTCCTTCAGCATGTCGTTCTTTTCGTGGTCAACGGCCTGGGTAAAGGACAATGATAAGGATCAGAACCAGAATTTTGAAAATCTGAAGGCCAATCGTTTGCGTATTGCTGAAAGGCTGGCGAACAAGAATCCAAATTATAGCGGCAATATTGTCGATTCAACCGGTTTCCCGGAAGGCTACGGGCCAACCCAACAGGATGTATTGCTCTATTCGTTTTTGTCGGCTTATTCCGGTAGAAGTGCAGGTACCTATACCTTAAATTCGATGCCAAATATTCCGATGCTAAACTGGCGGATAACATACAATGGGCTTTCGAAAATCCCTGCCCTTAAAAAATACTTAAGGACCGTAACCATCACACATGGCTATCGAAGCACATACAGCATCAATTCATTCCAAACAAATGTTCTTTATAAGGGAGCTGATGGTTATCCATCGGAGTATGACAGAAACAATAATTATATTCCGGAGTTGCAGATTGGGCAGGTGAGCATCATGGAACAATTCAGTCCGCTCATCACCTTCGATATGACCTGGGTAAACAGCCTGATGTCGAAAATCGAGATCAAGAAGACCCGTAACCTGTCGATGAGCTTTGTGAACAATCAGCTCACCGAAGTTACAAGTAATGAATTCGTAATTGGTTTGGGTTACAGGGTAAAGGATGTGAAATTTGGTGTACGTTCGGTGAGTACAGGCAACCTGACCAATGTTAAAAGTGACCTGAACCTGCGAAGTGATTTTTCGATCAGGAAGAACAAAACTGTCCTGCGTCGTATTGATGAAGATATAAATCAGATTTCAACCGGGCAACAGGTATTATCGATAAACCTTTCAGCCGATTACATGGTCAATCAGCGGCTTAATATCCGCGTATTCTTCGATAAGGTAATCAACGATCCCTATGTTTCATCGCAATTCCACAACTCAACTACCAACGGAGGGGTCAGCCTTAAATTTACCCTGGCGCAGTAAAAGAAGACAGGAATTCGATTTATTATGTCAGAAATAGCCGTAAACGGGATTCTATAAACTTCATCAGTCAAATCAATTTATGTCAACTCCATTGATCCTTTCCACAGTCCTGATTACCCTTGCGCTGGTGTTTTATTCGCTTGGTGTTTGGGTCGAACGCTACGTGCTTTACCTGAAAACATGGCATGTTGTTGCTTTCTGGATAGGTTTTACTTTTGATGTATCCGGAACATATGCAATGTCAAAATTAGCAACACGACAGTTTAACCTTTTGGAACTGCATACACTAACAGGGCAGATCGCGCTGTGGTTAATGCTCGCACATGCTGTGTGGGCCACAAATGTGGTGCGTAAAGGTAGTGAAAGAGCACGTACTGGTTTTCACCGCTATAGCCTGGTTGTTTGGTTAATTTGGCTCGTACCCTATTTTGGCGGGATGTTGATGGGAATGGCAAAGTAGTAGGCATAGCAATGGATTAAGACTTGGTTGAGAGAAGGTGATAATTCAAACCCGGGCTTACACTTATTTGTTGATCCATCTTATAATTTTACATTTGCAACCGAATTATTTTTTCATTGAAAATGTATGGAAAAGAAGGCGGATTTTTTCATTTTATTAGCATCGTCATTTTGCCTGATGGCCTGTATCGGCGATATAGTTTCGGCCCTTATTCTCGGCGAATTCTTTTATCCTGGTTATAATCTCCTCACAGATCCGCTGAGTGTTCTTGGAGCTTCCGCCAGCCCGGTAGCAGGACCAATGAATATTTTATGGTTTGCATTCGGACTTTTTTTTATCATTTTTTCCATCGGCTTCAGTAAAGGGTTTGTGCCCAAAGACAAATTGGTAAAATTTGCTGCCATACTCATCTCCTTGTACGGCCTGGGCGACGAGATTGGTTCGGCATTTATCCCGGGAAATCATGTGGAAAATCTGGCTTCCCTTCATAATATTATCGGTGGAGTCGGGCTTTTGGCGTTAATTGCTTTCCCGGTTCTAATGCGAAGAATTTATATTAAGGCGAATCAGAAGAAAATGGTTCGGTTTTCGATCATAATCACTATTATTGGGATAGCTACTTTTTTTGTTTTTACGTTGTCGAAGATCATTCCTAATGACCACACTATTATTGCTTACCGCGGAATGTGGCAAAGGCTGTTTTTACTAAACTATTATGTTTACCTGGCTGTAATTTCGGTAAGAATGATACGGAAAACACAAAATCCAGGCTAATCCATCAAACTTACCTACTGACTCAGAACAAAACATTATGTTTTGTATTTCGAAACTTTGGCTATTGCCAGCGGTGCACGAATCAGATCATAATTTGTGTTGTAAACCAGGTATTTGTTTAGCCATACGGAAGCGTATTTTTCCTTGAAAAACCGCAATCTTTCGTAATGCCCCATTGGTTTTAGGTTAGTATAAACAAAATGAATGGTTTTTTCGGGCAGGTTCTTTCCTTTTTCGATTCCTGAAAAGGGAGCAAGTCCAAGGTTTAGAAATTTCTCGCCTCTTGCTTTGTAATAGCTGATCATTTCAACAATTAGTACATCCAGCACGCCACCAGGTGCATCATTGGTCTTACGAATCAGGTCGTAGGTGACCTCGCCGGCTGCATAATCAGGAATAATATTTGTAAAGGCAACCACTTTTTCTTCACTGTTTTCGATTAAAAATATTACATGGTTTTTCATTTCCCTGGCATCGAAAACACCTTGCGAAAACGCTGATTCCATTTTATGATCGTTCGTGAGCCACTCGAACGAAACAGCCTTTAACTTTTGGATAAGCCCTTCTTTTATGGGTGGTTCAACAATTTTGCAAACAAACCCTTCGCTTTCGACTTTATTAATCTTATTCCTTGTCGATTTCATATCCTTACCCTGAAGCGAAAAGTTCTGTATATCGATGAGCCCTTCCTGCCCAATAAGCAATGACTTTTTATTTGATTTTTCAAAATGGGGAAGATGTTTTTCATCTACACGATAATACAGGGTTATTAAACCTCGTTCGGAACAATACTGGTCAAAATCACACACAATATCTCCAATCATCGACTCGTCCTGACAAACCGGTGTTTCCAGCGCAACTGCGTAATCTCCTGCAGTTTTGAATGCAATAAACGTGGATTTAGTATCATCATAATAAATGTGTTTGTCATTATACGTCTTGAAGTAATCGAGTGAGGAATTTCCATATTTATTTACAATGGCCCTTGCTTCGGTAAAATCCTCCTCATCAGTATAAAACCTTGAGATGGCAGGTCTTAGTAAAACGTAAATTGAAGTGAGATAAAACAAAGCCCCGAGAAAATTAAGCGAATGGATGAAATAACGGGCAAAACTTGTCTGAATGTTTACAACGCTGTCGTTAAAAAAGAAAGCGGTATTCAGGATATAATTGAAAGTTTCGCGAAAGGAAAATGCCCTTAAAAAATGATGATGATCCACCACAGTAAATCCAACGACTCCGTAAACCCATATAAAGACAAATCCAAAGGCAAGGTAAAATTTCATGTTGTGGAAGAGTCGTTTGTCGCTTTTAAGCTGGTAGGTTTTACGGGTATAAAAAAGCGTCGTTGCAACGAGGAGACCCAGCATGGCTTCTTCATAATCGATGGCTTTTGTCAGATGGCCTATGGTTGAGAGGATTGAAATGATAAATGCGAGCGTCCATGCATTTTTAAATCCACGGATCAGGTAGGCCGAAAGAACAATTAAAACCACGCCGGCAATGATGACTGTAAAATTTGAAAAATAAATGGTGTCTTCGGCAAGGAAATGTTTTAGAAACTTAAGACGTACCGATACTGCCGGGGTTAATACAGAGAAAATATTAACGATCCCCAGCAGGAAAATAAGGAAAGAGGGAAAAATTCTCAGAATCAGGTTATCCTTCCGGTAAAGGAAACTTAGTGCACCAAAGATCAGGATGAGCCAGAATTCAAAAAACCGGTAAAGTAAAGTCACCGAGAGGGCATCAACCTGTTTTAGTCCAAAATTTAAAAGGATGAGTGTAAGCGAGATTTCAACGGCACCAAGCCCGCGCATAAACGGAGAAATGGCGTAAAACAAGGTCGCAACCACATAGCCGGTAAACGCTATTTGAAGCGTTGCATTTAGACCGAGTGCTTTCATTGCAATGTATAAAAAAGCTATCCCGCATACTTCGATCAGCAGCGACCAGAAAACTGTAACAAAAATTGCTCTTACCGAATATTGTTGTTCTCTGAGTTCTTCGATAAAAACACCAAATTTAGGAGTCAATCGCTGTATGATACCGAAAACCAGACCCTCGGCAAGGAGGGAACGTCCCAAAAGGATTAATGCCGAAACCAGGATGAACAGTATAATGAATGCGATAAGCACATTGGTGGCCAGATTCCCTGATAAAAGCATGATAAAAACCACTGGTATTGCTACAAGGAAAAGTGATACAAAACCGGTTATGCCATACAAAAGGGAAGCCAGATGTATCCGGGTTTTCGACACACCCTGGTTTTCGATAATACCTGTATAAAAAGCCAGTGATGATACTCCGCCTGCCGGAAGGAAAACGCTGATGAAACCCCTTTTGAGCGCAAGGATTAATGCACTGGAAAACGAAATTTGAGAATCGACTGCCCTAAAACTTGACACATACATTTTACTCTGGCAAAGTATAAAGGCAAAGGCAATAAACAGACCTGCCAAAAGCCATAAAGGACTGGAATTCCGGATAAGGGAAACCGACTGGTTTAATTCGTAACCTTCATGTTTGATGAAATAAATGCTGAAAGCGATAGGAACCAGCGCAATTGCGATTTGGATAATAACTTTGGGCTTGATCCGGGAAGTAACCGATTTAATATTCATTCCTTCTTTTTTTCGAAGGTAAAGATATAAAATATTATTGATTTTGGCGGGATTGGTGTGTCAATTCGAACTTGAAAGAAGGTAAAAAAACAGGATAATAATTTTCAATTCCAGTTTTTAATTATGGGAAGTGAAAGTATTTTTCCGGAATACAATCATTTTCAGTACTCCTTTTTACTTAATGAGCAAACATATTGATTTTGACGAAAAGTAACCCATACGAGCGGGAAGGAGAGATCGTATTTGTATCTACATACAAATTTCGCTCATGGAAACCCATATTCCGACCTAATTTGCCATGCTGCTGATTCTGTTTCAGGGTTTATGAGATTTCAGAATGTCCTCTCAATGTTCTGTACATTTCTAATCTCAGTATGTAAGAACATTTTAACAGATTTAACCAATCGGTTTTTCACAAAATCGATAGCCGATCCCTGATTCTGTTAATATAAATTTTGGATTATTGGGATTGGTCTCTATTTTCTTTCGCAATTGCCCGATAAAAACTCTTAAGTACTGTGATTGTTCAATATAACCCGGTCCCCAGATTTGTCTTAGTAAATATTGGTGCGTTAGCACTTTACCTTCGTTTTTTGCTAATAGTATAAGCAAGGAATATTCTGTTGAGGTGAGTTTGACTGCTTCATCGTTAAGTTTTACAGTCCTGCTTGTAAGGTCAATTGCCAGGTTATCGAATTCCAATAGTTGCAACTGAACGGTGTTTTGAGACAGACGCAATGCCATTCGGATTCTCGCTAAGAGTTCGCCGGTTCTGAAAGGCTTGGTCAGATAGTCGTTGGCACCATTATCCAATGCTCTTATAATTTCTTCTTCGCTGTTACGAACTGAAAGTATGATGATTGAGCCCAAATACCATTCACGAAGTTTGAGCAAAACATTTTGTCCGTCTTCATCCGGCAAGCCCAAATCCAAAAGTATTAAATCGGGTGGGTGCATAACGGCCGTTATGGTACCTTCTTTTGCGGTAGAAGCAAAAATCGTATTAAAATCGTTTGCTGACAATGTGATTTCGAGTAGTTTACGAATCTGAATTTCGTCGTCGATTATAAGGATACTTGCTTTATTACTCATTCATTACCTCCTTTGTCGAATCCATGAATGTCTAAATCAATCATTTTTATTGATTCTGTTGGTATGACTATTGTAAATTTTGCTCCACTTTTTATTTGGTTTTCTACCTTGACAGTTCCATTTTGTGCTTCAATAAAACCTTTGGCAATGGAAAGCCCTAATCCTGTACCTCCGGCTTTGCTATCATTCGGGCGGTAAAACATTGTAAAAATTTTATCAGTATCTTTTTCAGGGAATCCTTTACCATCGTCTTTAATAATGATTTCCAACATACCATCGCGGTGACTTATTTGAATCGTAATTTTGGTATTTGCCGGAGTGTAAATTGAAGCATTGTGCAGAATATTAAATAGGGCTTGTTCCATCAAACCAAAATCGAGTTTAACTATCGGAAAATCCTGGTCGATTTCGAGTTTTACCTGATGTTTGGATAATTCCGCCGATAAACGGTTTAGTACATTGTTGATCAACTCGTTCATATCGCACCAATCAAATTTTGGTTTTAACATTCCAGATTCAAGCCTTTGCATATTTAAAATATTTTCGATTAAGCGGTTGAGCCGGAATGCAGCGATCGAAATTTCATTTACCAACCGGTTTTTATTTTCATTGCTGATTTTGGATGACTTGTCCATCAAATTATCTGCAGCTCCCACGATAATCGAAACGGGTGTCCGTAATTCGTGCGACACGCTGTTTAAAATGGTTTGAAACAATTTTTGGGATGCCATAAATATTTGATTTTCTTTGGCTATATCAATACTTATCTCTCTATTAAGCGTTGAGGTAATCTGGTTGATAAATGAATTGAGGAGAATTATTATATCCTGGCCAGGCTTGAAATCTTTTTCAAATTTAATACCGGCAATCCCAATAATACCTTGTTGTGCAATCAATGGGAAATACTGTAAATCAGAATTTGGAAGCGTATTAGTAAATTTTCCTGCAGACTTTTTATTGTTAAAAGCCCAGCAAGCAACCGCAAATTCTTTTTCAGAATATAGTTTCAGATTGCCAAATCCTTTGCTGGCAAGATGATTTCCTTCTTTTACTTTTAAGTAGATGATCGCATCGGCATTGAAATGTTTTTTTAATTCAGCCCGTGCCTTTACAACCAAATCTTTGATTGAAGAGGCGTGATTCAAGGCTTCCAACAATGAATATAGAGTCGAAATGTTTTTTTGACTCTTTTTTAGAACAGATTGATTTTTTCGAATTCGGCTAATGAGGGTTCCAACGACAAGTGCAATAAATAAATTGGCAAAAAGCATGATGACATCTTGTAAATCATGAATATGGAAAGTAAATAAAGGGGGAATAAACAGGAAGTCCCAGATGATCACGTTTAGGAATGCTGCGAAAAAAACAGGTCCCCTGCCAAGGAATAAGGATAGTGCAGCAACAATGAGTAACAAAATCAGACCAACCGTTTGATATCCAATTATTTCCTTTATCGGAAAACATGCCGATGATGTTAGAATAATGGTAATAAATGATATTAAATATTCTTTCAATGTTGAAGTTGCTACAGAAATGCCGTTAAAAATACTTTTTGACCACATTTCCTTGTCAGCTTTTACTACATAAACATCAATATTTCCGCTTCCCTCAATCAGACGGTCAACTAAACTGCCCCCTTTTAAGAGATTATGCAAAAGGGTTTTATTCGTTTTCCCTATAATTATTTGCGAAACATTGTTTTCTTTAGCGGCCCGAATCAGGCCTGAAACTATGTCATTATCAGTAATATGAATAATTTTTGCACCTAATTCCTTGGCAAGTTCCTGGTTATTTGATAATGATTCACGGTTTTTGTCAGAAAGTTTGTTTCCCAAATCAATACTGACTGCAATCCATTGAGCACCCATGTTATAAGCCATACGACGTGTCCAGCGGATAAGTTTTCCCGATGAAGGGCTGGGTCCCACGGCAACCATTAATTTTTCGGTAGTTTTCCAGGTGGCCATAATATTTTTTGCCCGCATGTAATCGAGCATATCCATATCAACCCGTTCAGCGGTCAAACGCAGCGACATTTCACGTAAAGCATGGAGGTTTCCTTTTCTGAAAAAATTTTCGACGGCGAATTTCGCTCTGTCAGGAATATAAACTTTGCCTTCGTCCAGCCGTTTTAATAGTTCATCTGGTGAGATATCGATAAGTTCGATTTCATCTGCATTTTCAACAATCGAATCCGGAACTGTTTCGTTAATTTTTATCCCGGTAATTTCCTTCACTGTTTCGGCTCTGCTTTCGAGATGCTGAACATTTAAGGTTGTATAAACATTTATCCCACTGTCGATAATTTCGATGATATCCTGATAACGTTTTCGGTGCCTGCTACCCGGAATATTGGTATGGGCTAATTCATCAATCAGTACAATTTCTGGTTTACGGGATAAAATGGCATCCAAATCCATTTCTTCAAGGGTAATCCCTTTATAATGAATTTTGTGTCGAGGAATTATTTCCAACCCATTCAAAAGCTGAACCGTTTCAATCCGATTGTGGGTTTCGGCATACCCAACTACAATGTCCGATCCTTCTTTAAAGTCCTGTTGTGCAGCTTTAAGCATCGAATAGGTTTTCCCGACGCCGGCACACATTCCAAAGAAGATTTTCAGTTTGCCCTTGCGATTCTTTTCATTTTCTTCTTGAATTTTCTTTAACAATTCGTCAGGATTTGGCCGATCACTGCTGTTCATTCTTCCCTTTATTTTGAAACTTTATCCAATTCCAAATTTAGTAATAATACATTGATCCGGGCTTCACCAAGAAAAAAGAATTGCCGGGGTTCTTTTAAATCATCAATTAATTCATCGATTTTTTTTTCATCAATACTTCTTGCTTTGGAGACACGATGTACTTGTAATTTTGCAGCCATAACCGAAATATGGGGGTCCAGGCCGCTTGCTGATGAAAAGACCATTTCTTCCGGAACATCAGTATTTTCTGAGAGATGGTTTTTTTGAATAAATAATTCCCTGATTGCCAGGGTTGTATCTTTTAATTTTTGATTTGTCATACCGTAATTACTACCGCCGGATGGCAAAGGGTTATAATCGACTGCGGATGGACGCGACCAAAAATATTCGTCACCCGTAAATTTCTGCCCGATAAGTTCTGAACCGACATCAAGGTTGTTTTTTTGGATCAAACTCCCGTTCGCCCTGAAAGGAAACACCAGTTGTGCAATTCCGGTGATAAAGAATGGATAAATAATTCCTGTTAACACCGTGAAAACAAGAAGTATTTTAATCGAAATTATCATTTGTTTTTTCATCATGACTTAATTTATTTAGGGTTTCTCAGATTCATCATAATAAGCAAACCGTCGGTTAATTTCTTTTAGGCAAATTTCATAGGCAGGTAATTTCCTGGTCAAAATGAAGAAAAATTCTTTTAGCCTCTGATTTTCCACGCTTTGAATTTTCCCGACTGCGTCGTTTCTAAGTGCTTCATTTTTTTGTTTGTAATCCAGGATTAGGTGTTCCATGATATCCAATTTTAAGAATTCCCAGGCTTTTTTTATTCCATTAAATCAAATGCAAGAAGTTAATCAATAAATCGATTGCTTTAATTCCGATAAATGGTGCAAAAAGACCACCTGCTCCGTAGAGTAAAAGATTTCGTGACAGAATTGCAGAGGCTCCCAATGCACGATATTTAACGCCTTTGAGTGCAAGCGGAATAAGTGCAACAATGATCAGGGCATTAAAAATAATAGAGCTTAACACTGCACTTTCGGGACTGTGCAAAAACATGATATTTAATTTGGAAAGCGGACCCGCTATTCCATTGTATGCATATAAACCGGAGAAAATTGCAGGAATTATTGCAAAATATTTCGCGATATCATTAGCAATGCTGAAGGTGGTTAAAGCACCGCGAGTCATAAGTAATTGTTTCCCGATTTCGACAACTTCTATCAACTTGGTTGGGTTGCTGTCCAAATCGACCATATTTCCAGCCTCACGGGCCGCCTGTGTCCCTGTATTCATGGCGACGCCAACATCTGATTGAGCAAGTGCAGGCGCATCGTTGGTTCCATCACCAATCATGGCAATCAGTTTGCCCTCGGCTTGTTCTTCCCGGATCTTTCGTAATTTATCTTCAGGTTTTGCTTCTGCAATAAAATCGTCAACACCGGCTTCAGCCGCAATAGTTGCGGCAGTTAATTGATTGTCACCTGTAATCATGACGGTTTTAATTCCCATTCTTCTTAATTGTTCAAAACGGTCTTTAATACCTCCCTTTACAATATCCTTTAATTTTATGACTCCGATTACCTGTCCGTTTTCAGCAACTACCAAAGGTGTAGAACCTTCTTTTGACACCGTTGCAACGATTTTATCCAGGTCTTCAGGAAAAGTATTCCCGGACGACAATACCAAATTTTTGACAGCGTCAGCCGCCCCTTTCCTGACCGATTTTATAAGCGTTCCTTCCATCGAAAAAACGTCAATACCGCTCATCCGGGTCTGTGCTGTAAAGGGTATATTTTTTATTTCAAACTTTGACAAGTCGCGACCACGGATATTAAATTTTTCCTTTGCAAGTACTACAATAGAGCGGCCTTCCGGTGTATTGTCGGAAAGTGATGCAAGTTGCGACACTTCAGCCAATTGATTTTGTGTTGTTCCATAAGCGGGTAAAAAGTCGGTCGCCATACGGTTTCCAAGGGTTATCGTACCGGTTTTGTCGAGCAATAAAACATCAATATCACCGGCGGCTTCAACAGCACGGCCGCTTTTGGCAATAACATTTCTGCCAACCAGTCTATCCATTCCGCTTATTCCAATTGCACTTAACAAGCCACCAATGGTGGTTGGAATCAGGCATACCAGTAATGAAATCAAAATGGGCAGTGAAAGGTTTATATCGTTGCCCGATACATTTTTACTGTACATCGCAAACGGATACAGGGTTACTACAGCTAAAAGGAAAATTATTGTCAATCCTGAAAGTAAAATCGTAAGTGCAACCTCGTTTGGTGTTTTCTTGCGTTTTGCACCTTCAACCAATGTAATCATCCGGTCTAAAAATGAGTCGCCTTGTTCGGCGGTAATTTTCACGATTATTTTATCACTCAAAACCTTGGTGCCACCGGTTACTGCACTTCTGTCGCCTCCGCTTTCGCGGATAACCGGAGCAGATTCACCGGTTATTGCCGATTCGTCAACGGTAGCTATCCCTTCAATAACTTCACCATCGGAAGGAATGGTGTCGTTTGTTTCACAAATTACAAGATCATTTGTTTTTAATTGTGATGAAAGGATCCTGATCTCCAGACTGTTTTCTAATTTCCGTGCATATGTTCCGGTTTTTAATTTCCGAAGGGATTCTGCCTGTGCTTTACCTCTACCTTCTGCAATGGCTTCGGCAAAATTTGCAAAAAGCACGGTAAACCATAACCATATTGTTATTTGTAGATTGAACCCATTAAAGGTACCTTCGAACAGCTCTTTAAAACATATGAAAGTTGTTAGTAATGCTCCTGTAAAAACCACAAACATTACCGGGTTTTTTAGCTGTGTTTTGGGATTTAGCTTTTTTACCGAATCTTTCAACGAATTGATTATAATCCGTTTATCGAATAGGCCTGACCGGTTCTGGATTTTTGTTTTCATGATTTTGATTTAAAATGTTTTTCCGGCCAACATCAAAAAATGTTCGACAACAGGCCCCAACGCCAAGGCTGGAAAATGAGTGAGTGCGCCGACAATTAGAATCACTCCGATCAACAGGAAAATAAATAAGCCTGTATCAGTTTTAAAGGTACCGCCCGACAGCGGAATAGTTTTCTTCTTCGACAAACTTCCGGCAATCGCCAGCACCGGTACAATAATTGCAAACCGGCCTATCAACATTCCAGTTCCCAACAGCAGATTATAAAAGGTAGTATTTGCCTTTATTCCCGCAAAAGCACTTCCATTGTTTGCTGCTGCTGAGGTAAAGGCGTAAAGTATTTCGGAGAATCCGTGGGGTCCGGGATTTGATATACCTGCTAAGCCAACGGGCAGCATAAGCGCAATGGCAGTAAATACCAAAAGCACAAAATTGGGTGCCAAAACTGCAATGATTGCCATTTTCACTTCAGTTGACTCAATTTTTTTACCAAGATATTCAGGTGTCCTGCCAACCATCAATCCGGCAATAAAAACTGTGAGAATTACAAATATTAACATCCCATACATTCCGGCTCCAACACCACCAAATACAATCTCACCAAGCATCATGTTGAGTAATGCTATCATTCCTGCCAAAGGAGATAGGCTACTATGCATTGAATTTACAGCTCCACAGGAAACATTGGTTGTGATGTTCGCAAATAAAACGCTGTTTGTAATCCCAAACCTCATTTCTTTTCCTTCCATGATTCCCGCGTTTTGAAGGATGGGATTGTATGAGAATTCGGAATATAGCATGATGCTTAATCCAATAATGCACAAGATGAACATGGCTGTAAAAAGTGACCAGCCTTGTTTGCTCGAACCCATCATTTTTCCATAAGTATATGTAAGGGCCATTGGAATAATCAGCAGCGCAAACATCTCCAGGAAATTGGTGAATGGTGACGGGTTTTCGAATGGATGTGCGCTGTTCGCATTAAAAAATCCACCACCATTCGTTCCCAACATTTTTATGGCAACCTGTGATGCTGCCGGGCCAACTGCAATGGTTTGTTTAGCGCCTTCCAGCGTGGTTACATCAACATAGCTGCCAAAAGTTTGAACAACACCTTGCGAAACCAATGCCAATGAAAGAATAATGCTTAAGGGTAACAAAATATAGATGATTGAACGCGTCAGATCAACCCAGAAATTACCTAATTCCTCAGATGTTCGGTTCTTTATTCCTCTCACAATAGCAAGGAAAACTGCAATGCCTGTAGCTGCACTCACGAAGTTTTGAACCGTAAGGCCAAGCATCTGAACCGCATAACTTAAAGTGGTTTCGCCGGCATAACTTTGCCAGTTGGTATTGGTTACAAAACTTGCCGCTGTATTAAAGGATAAAGCAGCTCCAACATTTTCCATGTTTTGTGGATTTAGCGGAAGCCATTTTTGGGTTAACTGAAGCATAAAAACGATTGCAAATCCAAAAAAATTGAATATCAATAAGGACAGCGCATACATCTTCCAGCTCATTTGTTCCCGGGAATCGATGGTGCAAAATTTATAAACAAGTCTTTCGGCCCAACTAAAAAACCGAACAGGATTCCTGGGTTTTGGTGGGTTAGCGCTGTTTGCGAATCGACCTGTGAAAACACCAGCCATGTATTTTCCAAGAATTGGTGTAAATAGAAGGAGTGCACCAAAAAATACAGTAATTTGTATTACATCGAAAGCATTCATGATTTTGGATTAAAATTTTTCAGGATTAATCAGCGAATAACCCAGATAAACGAGCAGAAATACTGCCAATATGAAAGCCATAGTCATCATCTCTTTTTAGTTTTTTGATTCATGTTACAAAATTATGGCTGAACTTATAAATATGTTATCAGGAATATGTGAGGAGAAGTAAAGATTTTATAAAGATTGAGGGAAACCAGGATTGTGCAGTAGTCCAATAATAATGAAATCTGAGGTGAATTTAACATTGGTTATGTTTAAAGGATATTAATGGTGAAGAAGTATCCTAATTTTCGACAAACTTTCGTGTTCTGAACGGTTACTAAAGCGTATTTTGCTCATTACAACTGGATTTGATTGAGGAACGTTTAGCAGGATGATCTGATTTTCTTAGCTATATAAAAAAAGTACAAATGCCGGATGATTTCAAACCAAAGCTACCAATGATTATTGTGCGATAGCGTGAGGTCTTTATATCCAATAAGCAGGATTCCTTTTTGCCGGATAATGGTTCTGACTTTTTCACTCGTAAATAAATCCGTCACACCCTGCCGGTCAGTAGCCACATTTTCATATCCAATATGAAAAACAGCCTGTAATTCATCATTATTAATTCCCGGGTGATCGACAAAACAATAGGTTTTGCCGGGTTCAAGTTTATTAAGCAAATTAATGAAACTATCCATCTTTTCGGCAGGTGCTTTGGCTTCACTTCCATAACCTAAGCGGACGACCTGGTAATCGTCGAGGTTAATATCAATTTGATATTCTTCAGCCAATTGCCTTGTTAGTTTGTTAACTTCCGGCGATAAGTCCGTGAAATTCATATGAGCCGAAACATGGCTGAAACGGGGTATATTCTTCAGCCCCAGTTCAATTTGTGCACGGAGTTCTTTTTCAATATCTTCCATCTTCCAGTGGTTTTCGAAGATCGACTGACCCGGGTAGTTTTTGTTTGCGAAAACCATCGGGAAAAAAAATCCGTTGCTATCCTGCAGACCCGGGCAATCCGTTAATGGGCGCCACTTTATATTTTCCCATTCGCTGGTAAGTGCCAGATGAATGCCCACATCCACACCCGGATTTTGGTGCAGTATTTTAACCGCCTCCGGGAACCAGGGTGAAACGACAATCACTTCAATTGAAGTCTCGATGCCTTCGAGGTAACATTTAATAAGTGCCTCGTTTTCAGAATGTGTGGCTCCCATATCGTCCCCACGAACAATCAATCGGATGGGTTTTTGTTGGGCCCGGGCAGCAAAAAATAATAGAATCAACGATAGTGTAAATACTGTTTTGTTCATTTTCATCATATTAATGAAATGTCTTGCTTATGCCTTAATGGGGAGTTCCTTCTTCTATTCTCCCTGTCCCAGCGAATATCCGCGTTCACCATCAAAATTATAAAGGTTTTCGGTTTTGATAATGTCGAGTCCGCCTGTTTCCAACTTTTCCAAAAGCTGGATTATCGTTTTATAGCTGATTTTCTGGTTCGGCGAATCCGCCGAAACAAAACGGCAGCGCCAGTGATCAGTACAAAAAATACTATGCTGACCTCCTGGATAAACTTTTGCACCTCTGTTTGTGATCATTAACAGTTTTAGGATCGAAGATGTTAACAGCTCAATATTTTTACCAAGAATTCCGGGATTTCTTTCATTTTTTGACCAATCGAGAAAAACGTCCACACCAACCAATTCCTTTTGGATGAGATTTTGCGCTTTCGTGGTAATATGGATTTGGTGGCCTGTTTCGTCAAAGCTTGCCTTCCTGAGGTCCAGGGGTTTTTGGCCAAGGCGTTTGATGACTTCATTGGCAAATTCAGCGGTACCCACCCGTTTAAAACTCATATCTTTCCTGAAAATATCGCCTGTATGAATGCCGTCTTCGAGAGTTTTAAGCCATGCATTTTCAATTTTTTCGGCCACTTTATTTTTACCCATATGAACAAGCATCAAAATGGCACCGTTTAGCAAACCTGAAGGATTGGCAATACCTTTTCCGGCAATATCAGGTGCCGAGCCATGGATAGCCTCGAACATGGCAAAATTTTCACCAACGTTGGCCGAGCCGGCAAGCCCCACCGAACCAGCAACTTCGGCAGCAATGTCGGAGATTATGTCACCATAGAGGTTCAGGGTAACGATTACATCAAATGTTTCAGGTCGCCCGGCAATCAGGGCGGCGCCGATATCGATGATGCGGTGTTCGCTCTCGATGCCGGGATATTCGGTGGCAATTTCGTTAAAAAGTTTATGAAACATCCCATCCGTTTGTTTCATGATATTGTCCTTGGTCATGCAGGTAACCTTTTTGCGGTTATAGGCAAGTGCATATTCGAAAGCGTAGCGGATAATCCTTTCGCTGCCCGGACGGGAAACTAACTTAATACTCTGGATTACTTCAGTGGTTTGTTGGTGTTCTATACCCGTGTAAAGATCTTCTTCGTTTTCACGGATAATCACCAGGTCCATTTTTGGGAAATGCGAACGAACATAAGGTGTGTAGGCCCTGCATGGCCGCACGTTGGAGAAAAGGCCCAGCGAATTCCGGATGGTTACGTTTACACTTTTATAACCGCCACCCTGGGGAGTGGTAACCGGAGCTTTCAGGAAAACCCTGTTTTTCAGGAGAATATCCCACGACTGGTCAGATATGCCGGATGGTTGCCTGGCTAAGTAAACTATTTGGCCAATTTCGATAAAATCGTAATCGAGCCCGGCACCGGCAGCATTTAAAATTTTAAGTGTGGCATCCATGATTTCAGGACCAATGCCATCGCCCTTTGCAACTGTGATTTTTTGGTTCATGTTTTTCGAAAATTAATTGAATTTCCAGGAAAATCATCCAATAAACCTCTAAAACAGTCAAAGGTTCAATTAGATTTTATCAAAATAAGCGTATTCACAATTGCTTTTATAAAACCGGGCAATAGTTTTCGGTCCTGCATAATTTTATATCAGGGAAAGAACAAATTAATGCTGAAAATTCGCAACAACTTTGGGATCGTGTTTGTGTTTAAAAAATAGGGCAAACAAAATGGCAACAACCAGCGAATAAGCTGCAAAAGCAAGCCAGATTCCATGCCAGTCAAACTGCTCTCCATGTTTAAAGTATTTGTCGATAACGATGCCACTTATCCTGCTACCCAGGAAAGCACCGAAGCCATTTGTCATCATCATAAAGAGGCCCTGAGAACTGGCCCTTATTCCTGGATCACTTTGTGTTTCGACAAAGAGCGAGCCTGAAATATTGAAAAAGTCAAATGCCATTCCGTAAATAATACACGACAATATGATCATCCAGAGGCCTGTATAAGGGTCCCCATAAGCGAATAAGCCAAATCGTAAAACCCATGCGACCATACTGAACAACATCACCTTTTTAATACCAAATTTCCGGAGGAAAAATGGAATGGTTAGAATAAAAAGCGTCTCCGAAATCTGTGAAATCGACATGATGATTGCCGGGTATTTCACGGCAATCATATCTTTAAACTCCGGAATTTTGGCAAAATCATGTAAAAATGTATCCCCGTAAGCATTCGTTAATTGTAGCGAAGCACCAAGTAACATGGCAAAAATGAAGAAGAGTGCCATTTTTGTGTTTTTAAACAGTGCAAATGCATTCAGGCCAAGGGCTTCAATAAAGGTTCTTTTATGACCATGAGCAAGTGGCGGGCATTTTGGTAAGGTAAACGAATAAATCCCTAAAAATAATGAAGCTGCAGATGCAACATAGAATTGTGTTGATGATGTTTCGACACCGAAAAGACTAATAATCCACAGTGCCACAATAAATCCAACTGTTCCCCAGACCCGGATTGGAGGGTATTCTTTGATAATATCCAGCCCCTGATTTTTTAATGCTGAGTACGCGATAGTGATCGACAATGCAATGGTAGGCATGTAGAAACACATATTTATCAGCATGATCCAAAACATTGTGTATGGGTCATTAACCATGGGCACATAAAACAGAACAATGGCAGCCATAATATGGAATGAACCATAAAGTCGCTCAGCATTTATCCACCTGTCGGCAATGATTCCGGCAATGGCAGGCATAAATAATGAGGCAATTCCCATAGTTGAGAAAATTGCACCAAATTCGGTGCCCGACCACTGTTTCGTTTGAAACCAATAGGCTCCTATCGTGATAAGCCATGAACCCCAGACAAAAAACTGAAAGAAGTTCATCAATGTAAGTCGAAACTTAATACCCATCTTTATCTCCTCTTTTTAAATGCTTTAGTAGTTATGAACATGTTGTTATCAGAAATCGGTTTTCGGAAATCCAAAATCCAAAAAAATATAAAAGTCAATTGATGTTTCACCAACAGGCGGATTTGGAATTTTTTTTGATTTTTTGAATTAAGTTATCTGGATTTTTTGCGACGCTTTATTTCGTCCCTGATTTTGGAGGCTTTTTCGTATTCTTCGTTTTCGACAGCCGACTGAATTTGCTTTTCGAGTTCCTCATCTGACAAAAGTTCCCAGGGATTTTTCCTTTCTTTCTCTTCTTTTTCGGGTTCTATCCATTCGCTTTCCTCATCGGTTTTTTTGTCGTCATCAACCAAAACTCCGGCTACCGACATGATACTTTCATAAGTGTAAATGGGGCAATTAAAACGGATGGCAATTGCTACCGCGTCGGATGTTCTGGAATCGATTTCGATTGTTTGTTTGCCATCGTTGCAGAGTAACTGGGCATAAAAGACGCCTTCAAAAAATTTATTTATAATTACCTCTGTAACCTTTATCCGGAAAGCAACTGCCAGACTTTTAAGCAAGTCGTGCGTTAAGGGGCGGGCGGGTTTCATTTTTTCGAGTTCGATGGCAATGGCCTGGGCCTCAAATCCTCCAATAATGATGGGTAATCTTCGTTTTCCTCCGGTTTCTCCTAAGATCAAAGCATAGGCACCGCTTTGAGATTGGCTATAGGACATGCCCAGAATTTCAAGTCTAATTTTCTCCATTTATAGTAAAAGCGTTATCGCATTAAGAATGCATAAAATTATAAATTTATTACAACTCTGATGCACAACATTATTTTTTTTTATCCTGCCTCAGTATGATGTAATAAAGAATCAGGGGCTTTTCTTGAAATCATGAGCTTTAAACCAAGGTTTTAAGTTTATTTTATGTGCGAAAAGATCAGGAACAGATTTTTAACGAAAATAAAGGTGTTTATCAAAACCAAAACGATATAAGAATTTTCGAAAAATGATCCAGAATCTTATTAATCCATTGATCTTATTTATTTTACCCGATGAATAAGACCGGTTGTGGAAAACCAAAACAAAATTAAGTTTCTGCGGAAGTTTTTTTTATACGCAATAATCAACCCTAAAACAGGGATAACTTGACGTAGCGCTTGGGATTAAGGCGGATATCTTCGAGGAGTTTATCGAGGCTGTTGGTGGATCTTTCGAGATTGTAATACAAACTGTCGTTTGTAAATAACTTGCCAATAGTGCCTTCGCCGCGGTTGATTTTTTCAGAAATTTCCTTCAGGTTATTAATGGCTACACCTGCTTCACGAACTGTCCTGGAAAGATCGGAACTGGCAAGCGAATCGCTGAGGGATTCAAAATTTGTGATGATGTTGTTGATCTTATTATTATTGGTTTCCAGGTTGTGTGATATCGATTCGAGATGTTTCATGATGGCGCCTATCCTGCCCTTTTCACTACTCAGAATTGTATCGATATTAGATGAAACATTTTCAGCATTTTGGAGGGTGTTGCGGATGTTTTGGATTGTATTGACCAGGTTCTGGCGCGTGTTTGCATTAAAAATCGACTGGATTACCGTCATCACCGAATCTACCGAATTAATCAGTGCAATTGCTTTCCGCTTGAGAGGCTCAACCTGTTCGTTTACCTGGTCTTTCAGACTGCTTTCTACTGAGGAAATCAAAGTATCATCATCGCGGAGGTATTCAGGTGAATCACCCATGACAATCTCAACCGCTTTACTGCCCAATAAATCGGTACCATAAATTTTTGCAACTGAATTTTTGGGTATTTCAATTCCGTTTTTCACGTACAATTCAACAATGATCTTTGATGACCCAGGTATAAAATCCATACGTTGTACCTGTCCAATCCGTAAGCCGTTAACAAGGACTTTGTTAGATTTTTCGAGTCCGTCAACTTTATCATAAACCGCATAAAAGTGGCGGGTGTTTGAAAACAGGCTGGTCCCTTTTAAAAAGTTGAAACCCCAAATAAATAAGGCTATTGCAGCTAAAAAAAGCAAACCGACTTTAAATTCCCGTGAAATTTTCACAATGTTTATTTTTTTACAAATCTATTATTTTTTTTCAAATATTGGATTGCGTTTACCCTTGAGATCACCTCGTTATCCTTTAATTCAATGATCTCTGCATTTTTCCTGTACTTTTCACCGATCCTACCTGCTTTGCTAAGCGTTATATAAAGCTCGACGGCGTTTTCAAAAGTATTTGCAATACCGCAAGTGTACAGATAACGTTTGTTTATATAAAAATAGCGTACGTCAGGCATTTCTGAAAATCCGGAAAAGTTCACCGGCTGAAGTTTTTTAAAGGAGGCAAAACCTATTCGATATTCTGTTTCTGATGTAACTTCCTGTTTTTCATCAATCACCACTGTTGGTTCAATAATACTGAGCACAGGTTTTTCAATGGTTGCCTGGTAGTCTTTTACAGCTTCAAAAATAGCTGATGCGATTTTATCCTGATTTTGTGTGTTGAGGAGGAATTTTTCTTCGGCGGGATTACTGATAAAACCAATTTCGATAAGGATACCGGGCATGGTCGTAAGATAAAGCACCACAAAACCAGCTTGTTTTACACCTAAGTCGTGCATCCCGGCTACTTTCATCATTTTATTCTGGACAATCCGGGATAACTCCAAACTTTGCTCAATGTGAGCGCTCTGGAACATGTTGAGCGTAATATAATCTTCGTCGAGATTTGGGTCGAAACCATCGTACTGGTTGGTATAGTTTTCTTCCATTAGGATGGCCGCATTTTCTGTTTTGGCAACTTCAAGGTTTTCAGCACTTTTATGAAGTCCCATCACGAAGGTTTCGGTACCGAAAGGTTTTGGTGAAAGGTTGGAATTACAATGAATCGAAATGAACAGGTCGGCGGCATTTTCGTTGGCAATGGCAGCCCTTTTGTGCAATTCAACAAATTTGTCGCTGGTTCGGGTATAAATTACATCAACGGCCGGCATACTATCTTTAATGAGTTTCCCGGTTTTAAGTGTTAGTGCCAGTGTAAGATCCTTTTCCTGTGAATCTTTTCCTATTGCACCTTTGTCGTAACCACCATGCCCTGCATCGAGAACGATTTTGTTAAAACCATTCACGTTTTGTGCGCTTCCCTGATAACCGGGCACCAATATGAAATAAAAAATAAGAAATTGTAAAAAGCAGCGTTTCATCATTTTGGAACATTTTTTGAATATAATTCCGAAAACCAAAAAATGATTTGACTCCTGAATACATCCTTGAATTGTCACAAAATTAAGCGAAAATGATGATACATCGTGACAAATCACGTTGTCAAATTCATTTTCTTTGCAATGCGTTTATAAATGGAAGAAAATTTTAACAAATTTTGAAAATCCTGATCAGCAAATCCGGCACTGGAAATCAAAACCGGGAAGTCATTTTTTTTATAAATAATGCCTTACCCTTCCTCGTCGCATTCGTGATCTTTTGTTCAATTAGTAGCGGTCTTTTTTGTCAGGTGTTGGAAAGCAATGAGAAACGGACTTCCATAGGAATTCCGGATGATTCTGAAGCGGATACATTAAATCATCTTTTAACCGATAGTCTGGTTTCTCAATCGAAGCCACCGGATAGTCTTCAAACGCCTGCTAAAAAATTTGGCCTCGACTACAAGGTTAAATACGATGCCAAAGACAGTATCCGGTTCGACATTTTAACCCAAAAGGTTTATTTGTTTGGCGATGCGAGCATCGAATATGGCGAAATAAGCCTAAAAGCAGCCTACATCGAAATCGATTTCTCGAAAAACCAGGCTTTTGCACGTGGAGTACCCGATTCGCTTGGCAAAATGCAAGGTGAACCGGTTTTTTCAGAATCAGGACAAAGTTTCGATTCAGAAATCCTTACCTATAATTTCGATACGAAAAAAGGGGTTATCAAAAGCGTGACCACCAAGGATGGTGAGGGTTATTTGCATGGTGATCGAATTAAAAAGATGCCCGACGAACGCATTAATATTCAAAAGGGCTGGTACACAACCTGCGATTTAAAGCATCCGCATTATGAATTCCGCTATACCAGAGCCCAGGTAATCCCCAATAATAAAATTGTTTCGGGACCAGCATACATGGTCATCGAGGATGTACCGGTACCTTTGTTCCTGCCTTTTGGCCTTTTCCCGAATAAAAGCGGTCAAAGGTCGGGAATTCTCATCCCTACTTTTGGCGAAGGATCGGCCGATAGGGGGTTTTACCTTCAGGGCGGTGGCTATTACTGGGGAATAAGCGATTACATGGATCTTACCGTGACCGGCGACATTTATACCAGCGGAAGCTGGGCTCTGAGGCCAACATTCAGATACAACCGGAAATACAGGTTTAGCGGGAATTTCGATTTCAGCTATGCTAAAAATCTGTTAGGTGATCGTGATTCGCCCGACAAACAGATTAAAAAGGATTTTTCGATACGATGGAACCACAGCCAGGACCCAAAAGCCAGGCCCGACAGCCGGTTTTCGGCCAGTGTTAACATCGTTACCTCACAATTCAACCAATACAACTTAACGAACGACCAGGCCTATTTATCCAACACTTTCCAGTCGAGTATAGCCTATCAGACCAACTGGAATAATAAGTATTTTCTTACCCTCAATGCTTCACACCAGCAAAATACCCTCGACCGATCGGTAACGATGACACTACCAAGTTTATCATTCAGTACCAAGCAGTTTTTTCCTTTCAGAAGGCAAAAACCAGTGGGAAAACCATTGTGGTATGAAAATGTCAGTGTAAAATATTCGGCAACTGCCGATAACCGGATCAGCACTAAGGATACACTCCTGTTTAAGCCAGGGTGGGAAAAAGGATTCAATTATGGGGCCAAACATGCCATCCCGGTGAGTATGTCGCTAAAAGTTATGAAATTTTTCACACTCTCTCCGTCATTCAATTACAGCGAAAAGTGGTATCCCTATTCGATCAGAAAAAGCTGGAGTAACGACACGTTGTTTACCGCTATCGATACCATTGCCGGATATGTAAAAACAGATACGGTAAACGGTTTTATGGCTGCCCGTGAATATTCATTATCGGCAAGCCTGAGTACCCGGATTTATGGGATGTACCAGTTTAAGAAGGGACCTGTTGTTGCCATCAGACATGTAGTAACGCCAAGTGTTTCGTTTAGCTACCATCCCGATTTTGGATCAGATTCCTGGGGTTATTATCACAACTACCAAACTGATAATAAGGGAAATACTGGAAGATACTCGATTTTCGAAAAATCACTCTATGGAGGTCCGCCAGACGGAAAATCAGGTGCAGTGTCATTTTCGCTCACCAATAACCTCGAAATGAAAGTCAGGTCTAAACAAGATACCGTTAACGGTTATAAAAAGGTCGTTCTGATCGATAATTTTACTATAGGAACATCTTATGACCTTGCCAAAGATTCGCTTAACTGGTCACCGCTTTCATTGAGTGGGCACACACTTTTATTCAAAAAACTCAACGTCACCTATTCGAGTTCATGGAATCCTTATGCCGTTGATTCTGCCGGAAGGGCAATTAACAGATTTGAATGGGACGTTAACAAAAAGCTGTTTAGGATGGAGAATTCGTCCTGGAGTTTTAGTCTGAATTACCGTTTAAGCTCGGCCGATTTAAAAAAAGGGAAAACTAAGGAACAATCTGCGCCACCAGCTGATGATCCGGTGCTTAAACAATATTCCGAACAGGAAGTCAGGGATGTACTCGATCATCCCGATCAATACATCGACTGGAACAATGCATGGAGCATCAATATTGCCTATAGCCTGAGGTTTTCAAACAACCCGCTTTATATTAATTATGATCCAAAGGATAAACGATCGATGGTGCAAACGATCAATGTTACATCGGATGTGAGCGTTACACCAAAATGGAAGGTTGGTTTCTCGGCAAATTACGATATTGAGGCCAAAAAATTTGCCTATTCTTCGGTCGATTTTACCCGTGATCTGCATTGCTGGGAAATGCGTTTTCACTGGGTCCCGGCAGGCCCGCGAAAAAGCTGGAACTTTGGTATTAATGTTAAGGCTTCCATCCTGAAAGATTTAAAATATGACAGGAGAAAGGACTTTAGAGATACACCTTATTAATGTGTAGTTAGTGGACTGATAACAAAAAACAAAACACAAAAAAAAAGACACAAATAACAAAAAACAAATAGCAAAACACAAATAACACAAACACAAAGAGCAAACACAGAATCCTAACTGACGAGGTTATTCAGACAGGCAGGAACGCGGAACCCTAAAGAACAATAAGCATATAATAAACCGACTTACAATAAATGTGTTTTCTTAACTTAAACTCAGATAAAATGAAAAAAGTAATTCACACCGAAAATGCGCCGACAGCCGTTGGGCCATACAGCCAGGCTATCGAAAAAAACGGAATGTTGTTTATCTCCGGACAGATTCCCATTGATCCTGCAATTGGCAAAATGATTGAAGGCGGCATCAAAGAACAGACATTGCAGGTTATGAAAAATATCGGCGCCATCCTCAAACAGGCTGGATACACTTATTCCGATGTCGTTAAATCGACCTGCCTTCTGGCTGATATGGCTGATTTTGCAGCCATGAACGAAGTATATGGCAGCTTTTATCCCGAAAATCCACCTGCAAGGGCAGCATATGGCGTTGTGAAACTTCCGTTAGGGGCAATGGTCGAGATCGAAACAATCGCCATGAAACAGGCATAAATTGAATTGAATAATCAGAATAATTTCAAATATTTACTTCAGTATGAAAAATAAAATCTGCACAATATTTACCATTATCTTCCTTTTACAAACCACGTATTCTCGTGCCGATGAAGGCATGTGGATTCCGATGTTGCTCGAACAGCTCAACCAGAAAGAGATGCAGGACATGGGAATGCGCATCACGGCAAAGGATATTTACGATATCAATCATTCTTCGCTCAAGGATGCAATTTTGTTGTTTGGCGGCGGATGTACAGCCGAAATCATTTCAAATCAGGGACTTGTACTTACCAACCACCATTGTGGTTACCGGCAGATTCAGACCCACAGTACCATCGAACACGATTATCTGACCGATGGTTTCTGGGCCCAGAATCATAACGAAGAATTGGCTTGTCCCGGGCTAACCGTATCCAGGCTTGTCAGGATGGAAGATGTGACAACCAGGATGCTTGAAGGAATAAATCCGGAAATGACTGAAAAGGTACGCGACTCGATACTGAAAATAAACCGGAAAAATATCGAAACAGAAGCTACCAAAAATAATAATTACGAGGCCAAAGTCAGGTCGTTTTATTATGGGAATGCATTTTACCTTTTTATCACCGAAATTTTTAAAGACATCAGGCTGGTAGGTGCACCACCTTCGAGCATCGGTAAATTTGGTGGTGATACCGATAACTGGATGTGGCCAAGGCACACCGGCGATTTTTCGATGTTCCGGATTTACGCAAATGCCGAAAATAAACCTGCCGGCTTTTCCAAAGAAAATGTTCCTTATAAACCGCTTTACTCCATCCCCATATCACTGAAAGGTGTAAAAGAGGATGATTTTACTTTTATTTTTGGTTTTCCGGGACAAACCCAGGAATACCTGCCTTCGGATGCTATCGAAATGATTACCCGGGTTGAAAATCCGGTGCGCATTGATCTTCGCCGTCAGAAATTGGACATCTACGAATCGTTCATGAGCCAGGATCCGAAAGTCAGGATTCAATATTCTGCCAAGGATGCCGGCCTGTCGAACGGTTGGAAAAAGTGGATCGGTGAAGATAAAGGTATCAGCAAACTGGATGGCATTAAGAAAAAACACGATTACGAGGAGCGATTCAAAAAATGGGTTTCATCAAATCCAGCCACAAAACAACACTACGGCGGCCTTGTGGATGAATTTGGGAAAACCTATAAGGAGCTTTCCAGTTATCAGGAACAGTTAATTTACGTAACCGAAGCCGGTTTTGGGATTGAAATCGTGAGAGCTGCCCGTAACCTGACAAAACTTGAAGAATTATCTCAAAAGAAGGAAGCTACGGAGCAGGATATTGCAAAGGAAATTGAAAGTGCAAAAACTTCACTTGTTCAGTTTTACAAGGATTATTATTTGCCTATCGATCAAAAGATTTTTGTTAAAATGCTGGGTTCTTACGGGGCTGGCCTTGCAAAGGAACAATTGCCACCAATTTTTGATGAAATCGAAAAGCATTATAAAAACAACATCCAGGCTTATGCCGATGAGGTATTTAAAAAATCGATGTTTTCAAGAGAAGCTAAAGTAATGGCGTTTCTGGATAATTACCGGCCATCAAAATATAAAAAGATTAAGAATGACCCGGCATTTAAACTCTCCCAGATCCTGATGGATCATTATAGAAAAAATGTTTATCCAATAGTTGATAAACTGGAAGCCAGGATAGACAGTATGATGCGTATTTACATGAAAGCACAGATGGAAATGGAACCCGGAAAACGTTTTTATCCCGATGCAAATTCCACTTTACGTGTTGCTTATGGCAAAGTAAAACCCTATTATCCGCGTGATGCAGTTTTTTACGAATACCAGACCACACTTAAAGGTGTCATCGAAAAGGACGATCCGGCAGTTTACGATTATGTTGTCGATAACCGGTTAAAGCAGCTTTATGCAGCGAAGGATTACGGCAGGTACGGCCAGGATGGAACCATGCCGGTATGTTTTATCGGGACAAATCATACCACCGGCGGAAACTCAGGCAGTCCGGCATTCAACGCCGAAGGGCAACTGATCGGGCTGAATTTCGACAGATGCTGGGAGGGTACAATGAGCGACCTGATGTTCGACCCTGACCAGTGCCGCAACATTATGCTCGATGTGCGGTATTTCCTTTTCATCGTCGATAAATTTGCCGGAGCGCACCATCTGGTTGAAGAAATGGTACTGGTGGAATGAGTAAGAAAACCTGACAGGTTTTAAAAACATTTTTGGTTTATAATCAATGAGATACATAAATGCACATGAAATATTGCCATAACCTGACAGACAAATGAAGACAAAAATCACGGAGCTTTTTGGGATAAAATATCCGGTAATTCAGGCTGGAATGATCTGGTGCTCAGGCTGGAAATTAGCTTCTGCGGTATCAAATGCCGGTGGACTTGGCCTGATTGGTGCCGGCTCGATGCATCCTGATGTTCTCGAAGAGCACATCCTCAGGATGAAGACCGCCACTGATAAACCATGGGGTGTAAATTTGCCGCTTCTTTACCCGCAAATGGATGAAATTATCAAAATTGTGCTTAGTGAAAAAGTGAGGATCGTTTTCACATCGGCAGGAAATCCCAAAAAATGGACCGGTGTGTTTAAGGAAAATGGAATGAAGGTGGTTCATGTGATTGCAAACACCAAATTTGCTGTCAAATCGCAGGAAGCTGGCGTGGATGCCATCGTTGCCGAAGGCTTTGAAGCCGGTGGTCACAACGGTATCGAGGAAACCACGACGATGGCGCTTATTCCGCTGATCAGGAAAGCAGTAAAGATTCCATTAATTGCGGCCGGGGGAATTGCCACTGGCAGGCAAATGCTGGCAGCTTTCGCACTTGGTGCCGACGGTGTGCAGGTTGGAAGCCGTTTTGCTGCTTCCGTAGAATCATCGGCGCATCCCGTTTTTAAGCAAAAAATCGTCGAAGCAAGAGATGGAGATACCAAACTTACCTTAAAGCGGGTCATTCCTGTCCGTCTGATCAGAAATAAGTTTTTAAATGAAGTTGATGAGATGGAAAGCCGCGGGGTTTCGGTAGAAGAACTCAAATCCTATCTCGGCCATGGACGCGCAAAACTCGGGATGTTTGAGGGAAATGCCGATGAAGGCGAAATGGAAATCGGTCAGGTTTCGGCATTGATCAATGACATCAGGCCGGCAGCACAGATTTTGAAAGAAATGATTGAAGAGTTTGATGTGGCAAGAAAAGAATTGACATTGCTTTAAAAATGATCAAAGGCATTTTTCGTTGGAATAAAGTCAAAATCAGCCGTGTGGAAGCGTTGAGATAAAATTTGAAATTCCGTCGAAAACCATCTGTAGCCCGATGGTTGCAACGATCAGACCGGTTATCCTGATCAGGGCATTCATAAAATTATAGCGGGTGAGTACTTTGCCAATTTTTTTGGCATAAAGCATAAAAACCAGGTTAATCGCCAGGGCTGTTATGATCGAAATTATCGTAACAAACCTGCCGTAATGCGAAGGGAAGGTAACGGCAGCCGTAATTGTAGCAGGTCCGGCAATCATCGGCATTGCGATAGGAACGGTTGTCACATCCTGTAGCTTGATGTTTTCGTTGATGTTTATAAAAACACCTTTCTGCAAGCCCGAAAGTCCGTTAAACAGCAGTACAGCCCCGCAGGTTACCTTGAACGAATACAGCGCCACATGAAAAACATAGGTAAAAATCAACTCTCCAAGAAACAGGAAAAGTATCAGGATGATCATGGCTGTAAACGACGACTTTAGCGTGATGTACCTCAGTTCCACATCCGTAAATTGTTTTTGAAGAGAGGTAATTACCAGGATTTTGTGCATGGGGTTGATGAGGGCCAAAATTGCCACCATGCTGCTGATGAATAATTTAAGATCCATAGAATTCGGTCAGATTTTGGATACTTCGCCTATTTTCAATCCTCAAAAGTACAATTTTCCTCTTTGCTCTTTCAGTTTTTCATCGCTGATATAATCGTCATATGCCATGAGTTTGTCGATCATTCCTTTGGGGCCGATTTCGATGATGCGGTTACAAACGGTTTGTATAAACTCGTGGTCGTGCGACGACATCAGAATATTTCCCTTAAATTTGATGAGTGTATTGTTAAAAGCCTGGATAGATTCAAGATCCAGGTGGTTGGTTGGCGAATCGAGCAACATCACATTTGCATTTCTGATCATCATACGTGCAATCATGCAGCGTACTTTTTCGCCTCCCGAAAGGACATTTACATTTTTGTAAATTTCTTCTCCCGAAAAAAGCATCTTTCCTAAAAAGCCCCTGAGGTACAAATCGGAAGTATCTGTGGAAAACTGACCCAGCCAATCCGTCAGGCTGATTTCCTTCTGGAATAAATTTTCGTATTCCAGCGGGAGATAAGCTTTCAGAATCGTTTGTCCCCATTCAAAAGTCCCGCTGTCGGGCTGATCGTGTCCTTTCAGAATTTCAAAAAGTGCGGTCATGGCACGGGTATCCCTCGAAAGAAAAACGATTTTATCATCCTTCTGTAAAGTGAAGTTTAGATTTTTAAATAACAAATCTCCATTCAGGCTCTTAGTAAGTCCTTTTACCTCCAGGATGTTGTTTCCGGGTTCGCGCTCGGGTGTAAAAATAATGCCCGGGTATTTTCGGGTTGACGGTCTAATTTCTTCGATGTTCAGCTTCTCAATCATTTTCTTACGACTTGTAGTTTGTTTCGATTTTGAAGCATTCGCACTAAAACGGGCAATAAATTCCATCAATTCCTTTTTGCGATCCTCGGCCTTTTTGTTTTGGGTTTGTTGCTGCCTCAGCGCAAGTTGGCTCGATTCGTACCAAAACGTATAATTTCCCGGGAATTGCTGAATCCTGTTAAAATCGATATCAACAATGTGGGTGCATATCGAATCTAAAAAGTGCCTGTCGTGCGAAACAACAAGTACCGTATTGTTAAATTCGGCAAGATAACTTTCGAGCCAGTTTACCGTGTCGAGGTCGAGGTCGTTGGTTGGCTCATCGAGCAAAAGGTTATCGGGTTTTCCAAAGAGCGCCTGCGCAAGCAGCACTTTAACTTTCTCTTTGCCACTTAGCTCATCCATCAATTTGTAGTGAAGATCTTCTTTTACACCCAGACCGCTTAACAAACTGGCTGCGTCGCTTTCGGCATTCCAGCCGTCCATTTCGGCAAATTGTTCTTCCAGCTCGGAGGCCCGGTGGCCATCGTTTTCGGTGAAATCGGTTTTGGCATACAAAGTATCCTTTTCCTGCATCACCGTCCATAACTTTGCATGGCCCATCAAAACAGTATTGAGAACAGAGCAATCGTTAAATTCGGAGTGATCCTGCCTGAGTACCGACAGACGCTCACCCGGACCGAAAGTTACGGTGCCTTTTGTGCCTTCAACTTCACCATAGAGCATTTTCAGGAATGTGGATTTGCCGGCACCATTGGCACCGATAATCCCATAACAGTTACCAGGTGTAAATTTCATATTCACATCCTGGAACAACACCCGTTTTCCGAATTGAATACCCAGGTTAGAAACTGTAATCATTAGAGTTTGTATTTATTATGAAAGATTTATTGAGCCCTGGAAATACCAAATTCTCTGAAAGTGGAGAAAACAGGGTTCTCTGAATGAACAACTTGATTTATAATTATTCTGAACCCTTTTGAGAATTCTTTCTAACCATTATTGACGGCGGCAAAGGTAATCAAACCTTTTGGTCTTATCAGGAAAACGCTGCGATAGTTATAAACCAGGTATTTTTGCCGGCCTGCCAAACTTAGGATTTGATAAAAACTCCTCGTCTTTTAATGTTTTGATAAAGGAAATTAAGTCCGATTTTTCCTGCAGGCTAAGCTGGACTCCACCGTTTACAACATGGTGCATCAGCGGGTCAATATACGGGGTGTTGATCAGATGTTTCGAATAAAATTCGATTACTTCATCCAAAGTTTTAAAACGGCCGTCGTGCATATAAGGGCCAGTGAGTTCGATATTGCGAAGTGTTGTTGCTTTATAGGCGCCAATATCCATCATGTTTCCGGTGATACCGAAGCGGTCAAGCGGATCGGTGAAAACGGAATCTTTGCCGTTGTTGTAAAACTTGTTGGTCGTGAAAAGTGGGTTTCCATCACCTCCGTGACAATGGAAGCAATCGCCCCCTTCCTCGGTGGTAAAAAGTACAAAACCCCGCAATTCTTCCGCCGAAAGCTGTTGTTCACCGCGCATATATTTATCAAATTTCGAATTGGAAGAAATGAGTGTGCGAACAAATTGGGCAATGGCTCTGGAAATTAAGTCCATGCTTATTTGTGTAGTCCCAAATGCTTTTTTGAACATTTCAACATATGAGGGAATATTCTGAAATACCTGCTTAACCTGGCTGGTATCGCCGTTCATTTCGTGTTCGGCAACAATTCCCATCCACACCAGGTCTTCGATGTTGCCATACAAGAGGCTGGTATTTTGCGGGCTGACTTTCCCGTTCCACAAATAACCATTGCTGTTCCACACCAGGTTGATCATGGGTAGCATGACGTGTGGTGTAGGTTTTCCGGTGATTCCGTGAGGGAAGCCATAGATAAAATCCGGGTTGTTGATGCCACATTCGAACGAATTCCCCTGGATGTGGCAGGTCGAACAACTTATCAGCGAATCAGGATCCGTTCTTCCCGACAGGCGTCCGTCATAAAACAAGGCTCTGCCTAGTTCAACGCCCTCTTCGGTCATGGGATTATTATCAGGGATATTGAGTTTTGTTGGAAAACCATAAGGGATCACGATTTTATAAGGAGTAGGACTGAAAGGTACAGGATCGTTGGATTTGTTGCAGGACGAATAAAGCAAAGTCATGATGACAATGCTGCCTGCCTTTGCCAGCGAAATAAAAACTCCATTAAGGAGAGGGCTCATCCTGCCTGGATTTTTGAAACTGGTTTTCAGGTTGGAAAGATAGAGAAATTTACTGTTCATTTATATTTAAAAGTTCCTGGAAGCTAAAAACATCTTCTTTCCCGTTTTCGCAGGCTGTTTTCATGGCTTCCTCATTTTGCATGATCATTCCACCCCAATAATTGTGGTCGTAAATATGCGGATTCCGGAACCAGTTTTCCACATTCATCCTGATTTCGAATCGAAGCGTGTCTCCATTCTTAATTGAAAAACCCGAATTGGGTAAATCCACTTCAAAATAATTCTGCACAAAACCAGTGATCGAATCAACATTGATTACACCGCCGGCGTAAGTCTGGCCGATACCCAGGTGAAAATTGAAAGGTTTGATTTCGTCGTTTGCAGCCAGCCATTTTCCGTTTAGTTTCATATAATGATAGCCTCCACCCAGTGCTTCAGGCCAGAACATATCCCGTTCGGGTGGATTGACAAACATGTTTGATTGATTCTTTTCTTCGGAAATCCCAAAAATAAAACTGATCTTATCGTAATTCCCGGCTTTTACCGGGTCAGTAACCTGCCATAACTGCGTTTCCGGTATATCGGTATCAACATAATGGATGTCTTCATCCTGACTGATAAGCTGGAAGGTTCCGTCGCTGCGATAAAATTTTACATCCGAGATAAAATACTGGATTTCGCTTACCTGATACTGGTTTTCGGCTTCATTGGTGTAAATCATGGTATCGTATTTAAGTGGTAAATTCTGATTATACTGGGTAAAATTGAATTCAATTTTGCCTTCCCGTTGAGTTGGATTATCAGATTTTGAACAACGGACCAGAGCAAAAACCACTATAATAGCCAAAATATATAAGGCTTTTTGAACCAAAAATTTTTGGAACATCCCGAAATTACTGTAAAATTTATTTTTCATTTTCATTTCAATTTAAGTTTGTTAACGAATCTCAAACATGAATATTTCCGCAATATGAATTTATTTCATCCAACGTGATTTTAGAAGAAGCGAGGTGAGTTGCATTAAAATGCGATATATCAGTGAATCTTGACCCAATGCGATTAAAATGCATTATTTTTGCAAAAATGACAGATTTATGAAATTAAAGGTAGGCGATAGGGTCAAATTCCTGAACGAGCATGGTGGAGGCATCGTTTCCAGCGTAATCAGCAGCAATCTTGTTCATGTGAAAGATGATGATGGTTTTGAAATTCCGGTACTGGTAAATGAATTGGTGAAAATTGAAGATGGCGGTCAGGCCGGGAGGATGTTTTCGGATGATTTTGTGATTGATTTCAGGGATAAGCAGCCTAAGCGTCAACAATCGAATGAAGATAATGGCGGCATTGTTTACGACGACCGCAGCAGCAAACTCAACATTTTCCAGGCAAGAGGAAACGATAAAAAAGGGATTTACCTTGCTTTTGTACCACAGGATCAGAAATGGTTGCTTACCGGTTCAATGGATGTTTACCTGGTCAATTATTCCGATTTTGATATTTTATTCAGCATGTTTTTGCGTAAACCCAATGGTGCCTGGGAAGGTGTTGATTACGATGCCATAAAACCCAATTCCAGGCTTTTGCTTAATTCCATAAGTCGGGAAGAAATCGAGAGGTGGAGTTATGGACTGGTACAGGTTTTATTCCACAAGGATTTATCGTCGAAGGTTCTGGCACCGGCAAATTGCACATTCAGTTTTAAACCTGCCAAACTTTACCATGAAAACGTTTATCTCAACTGCTCATTTTTAAACGAAAAGAGTTTTCTCCTTAGCCTGGCTGAAACCGATATTCAGCAAACCGTTGCCTATTCGCCACTGGGCGACAAATATGACGAGGAAATCAAAGAACAGTTTGCAAAGCCCAAAAAACCCGAAGAAATTATCAACAAGCACAAAACGAGTCCGCAGGAGGCCGTGGTTGACCTTCATATCGGCGATTTGCTCGATGATTATTCAAAAATGAGCAATGCCGAAATGCTCACTTACCAGTTGAATTATTTCGTAAAATGCCTCGAAAGTGCCATCAGGAGCTATGTTACAAAGGTCACTTTTATACACGGTGTGGGTGACGGAATCTTAAAATCAAAGATTCTCGAAATCCTCAACGCTTATGATAATGTTAAGTATAAGGATGCCTCGATGAAAAACTTTGGATACGGAGCTACCGAAGTCCTGATCTGGCATAGTGGTTCGGTGTAAGAAGACGATATTGGATTTGGGATTTCAGATTTCAGATTTTAGATTTTAGATTTCAGATTTAGGATTTCAGATATCGGATTTCATGATAGGACAATTTCAGAATAAATCAATCAAAAATCATCAATCAAAAATCATCAATCAAAAATCATCAATCAAAAATTAAAATATGAACAGCAAAGAACTTCAGGACAGAACAAAAAAGTTTGCCTTAGAAATAATTAAACTAGCAGCCTTTTTGCCAAATAATCGGATTGGATGGACTTTTTGTGACCAGATAGTTCGTTCATCAACTTCAGTTGCAGCAAATTATCGAGCTGTGTGCAGAGCAAGAAGTGATAAAGATTTTATCTCAAAAATGGGAATTATTATTGAGGAATCGGATGAAACCTTGTTTTGGTTGGAGATGATGGAAGAATCACAAATCATAAATCAAGAATTAGAAATTGTAAATCTAAAGAAAGAAGCAAACGAATTGACAGCGATTTTTGTATCATCCGCTAAAACTGTCAAATCTCGTCTAAACCGATAAATGGATTTCAGATTTCAGATTTCGGATTTCAGATTTCAGATTACATCATCAAACATCAAACATCAAACATCAATCAAAAATCATCAATCAAAAATCATCAATCAAAAATCATCAATCAAAAATCATCAATCAAAAATCATCAATCAAAAA
>Ga0172375_10000596_pt1 | contig 57718 bp, 57 predicted proteins | sample LakKiv1m_FD_114537 | JGI IMG/M metagenome (GOLD analysis project Ga0172375, IMG submission 114537) | Freshwater microbial communities from Kabuno Bay, South-Kivu, Congo - kab_092012_11.1m | ecosystem: Environmental > Aquatic > Freshwater > Lake | place: Democratic Republic of the Congo...
AGCGTGAGCGTATTCGAGCAAGTCGATATTATAAAACTACTTACAAATTCTGCCGGCATGATCTCAGAGACCTATATCTGTAACCAGTTGAATTTGTTTGATTTATAGTTGGACAGCAGTGATTTTTCAGACTTTAGCCTATCGCAATCAACAACATGCAAAGAGAATCAAGTTTCTCCAATCCTTCCGGAGAATCTGTAAAATCGGATATGCAACTAATCTTCTCGAACCGTTGGCTTACTTTTTTCGATGCGTCCAATATCTGGTACAGAATATCTTTTACCAACTCTTTATCATACATATTGCGCATCCCTCTCAATTCGTTTTCTCAAATACGGATTCATCTTATCCCTTTTTCGAACAATATCGACAGATTTATTGAATCGTTCTTCCAACTCTTCCTTGATATGAACCAAAGCATACAAATCTGGCTTCTGCATTTCTATCACAACATCAATATCACTTTCATCAGTTGCCGCATCTCTTGAGCATGAACCAAATATACCAATGGTTTCGATACCGTACTTTCGAGCGTTTTCATGCTTATACTTCCTTAAAACATCAAGAATTTCTGAGCGATTCATAGTTATTACCTCTATTAATATATTTTTCAAATCCTCACTTGCAGGAAGCGACCAGATCACCATGACGCGATTTCCTTTTTTAAATCCTCGCTTAAAATCGCATTTCCATCCCTGAAAGCACTCTCCCCTTTTTTGACTTTATCGATCACATATGGTCTATACACAATCTCTTCCTTATCCACATTTTCCGGATGTGCGGATATTACTTTTATCGTTTGCTGCTTTAGTCTTTCCTCAATTTCATTATGATTTTAATCCGTAAAAACACTTAACTAAGCGCTCTGTTTGACCGACTTCACAGAATCAAGATACAAAGTATCGGGACAAACATCCTGCTCATTGGGCCATGCGACGGTACCGGCGATGACCATCACTTTTTTAAAGTAACCAACGTTTTTCAACTCCCTGAAGACACCAAAATCAAGCAGGTGCGTGCAATCGTATATTCCGACATCGCCGTTACTGAATTCAAGATGCAGTTTGTATCCATCCAGCGGAGTCACTTTTTTCACTCTCGGATTCATAGGCTTTACCTCAATGGATCAATTTTGTATGGTTGTTCTCCTGATACTGCTAACGTCCAGTCTGCCACGAGTTCGTCTTGATGCAACTCTATCCACGCCTGAAGAAGCTTCATTTTCGATTTCGGAATGGCTCCATCAAGAATTTCTCCATCAGGAATCGAGACAATAACCTCATCGTCCTGATACCTTACATGGATATGAGGCACATGATGCTGCCGGTTATCCTGAAAGTAGAGATAAACGATCAAACCATAAAACATCGAAATTGATGGCATTGAAGTATCTCCGTTCAGGTTTCTCCGCTGCTGTCCCTGTTGAACCTGAAGTCCTTGCTGTCTTTTTTCCGGTTTCAGCACCAACCTCAATATAGCCACTCCGCCAGCAAATTACGCAATCACAGAAAAGACTGTGAAGCCTGCGGCTTCATGCCAGGCTGGAGCATGGCGCTCCCAGGTGAAAGCGCCCAAGCCATCCCAACGCGAAAAAGGCTGCCCCGGTGTTGATCCGGAGCAGCCTCTTTCTGCGTCAATCTGTCAGTCCCGCTCTCAGGCTCTGCCGAGGGCTTTGAGCATCGTTATGCCGAGGTCGGCGGGGTTTTCAACAACCTTGATACCAGCGGCTTCCATCGCCTTGATCTTTTCGTCGGCGGTGCCTTTTCCGCCCGAAACGATCGCGCCGGCGTGGCCCATGCGGCGACCGGGAGGGGCGGTGCGGCCTGCGATGAAGCCGACAACCGGTTTCTTGAAGTGTTTTTTAATGTACTCGGCGGCCTCCTCTTCGGCGGTGCCTCCGATCTCGCCGATCATGACGAGACCCTCTGTTTCGTCATCTTTGGCGAACATCTTGACCGCGTCGAGGAAGCGGGTGCCGATGATCGGATCGCCGCCGATGCCTATGCAAGTGGACTGGCCGAGGCCGACCTCGGTGAGCTGGTGCACGGCTTCGTAAGTCAAAGTGCCGCTGCGCGAAACGACGCCGATGGTGCCCTTCTTGTGGATAAAGCCCGGCATGATGCCCACTTTGGCCTCGCCTGGTGTGATGACACCGGGGCAGTTCGGGCCGACAAGCACCGCGCCCTTATCCTGCACGAAGCTGTAGGCTTTCATCATGTCGTTGACCGGAATGCCTTCGGTGATGCAGATGATCACCTTCAGCCCTGCAGCGGCAGCCTCCATGATGGCATCCGCGGCGAAAGGTGCGGGCACGAAGATGACCGTCGCGTTGGCTTCGGCCTTTTCTACAGCTTCCTTTACCGTGTCAAAAACCGGCACCGGCCTGCAGAATTGATCTTTTTCGTTGCCGTTATAGAGAATTCCGCCCTTGCCGGGAGTAACACCGGCTACGACATTGGTGCCGTACTCCAGAATCTGCGAGGTGTGGAAGGTTCCTTCTCCGCCGGTGATGCCCTGGACGACCAGACGGGTATCTTTATTGACCAGTACGCTCATAATCCCATAATCTTTTTTGGTGATGAAAATAAGCCGTCAGTTGGACGGAGCTGCGTGACACAAGGTCTGAAGATGGCGGGCGATGCCGAGCATCTTGCCTTCCTCGAAAAAGTTGCAGATCAGGTGGACGCCAACCGGCAGTCCAAGGGTGTCGAAACCGACAGGCACGCTGATGGCGGGCATACCGACAATGCTGGCCGGGACAGTGAAAACGTCGGCAAGATACATTTCGAGAGGATTGTCCATCTTGTCGCCGATACCGAACGGAGGAAAAGGTGACGTCGGCCCGAAGATCACATCGACCTTCCCGAAGGCCGCACGATACTTATCCTGGAAAACCCGGCGCACCTGCTGAGCTTTTTTGTAATAGGTATCGTAATAGCCTGCCGACAGCACGTAGGTGCCGAGCATGATGCGCCGCTTGACCTCCGCACCGAATCCTTCAGTACGTGAATTCACGTACATGCTCGACAGGTCGGGCGAGTCGGGCGAACGGTATCCATAGCGAGCACCGTCGAACCGGGCAAGGTTCGATGAGGCTTCGGCAGTGACGAGTATGTAGTAGGCGGCAATAGCGTAATCACTCTCGGGAAGATCGATCTCGACAAGTTCGGCGCCTGCGTCTTCAAGTTTTTTCAGACCCGCCCTGACCACTCCGGTCACATCAGCGTTCAGGCTTTCCGGGAAAAACGCTCGCGGCACGCCGATGCGCAGCCCTTCGAGGGAAACATGATCCATCGTGATATCGTAGTCCGGCACATCGTGGTGGGACGAAGTCGCGTCGTGCTCATCCTTTCCGGCGATCACGCCGAGCACGAGAGCCGCATCGTCGCAGTTGGCGGCCAGCAGGCCGATCTGGTCGAACGACGAAGCGAAGGCCACAAGTCCGTAACGTGATATGCGACCATAGGTTGGCTTCAAACCGACGATGTTGCAGAATCCTGCCGGCTGGCGAACCGAGCCGCCGGTATCGGAACCGAGCGCCACCATGGCAAGGTTGTTGGCTACAGCTGCCGCCGAACCGCCTGAACTTCCACCGGGAACGCGGGTTTTGTCGTATGGATTGGGTACCGGGCCGATGGCGGAGTTCTCGTTGGAACTTCCCATGGCAAACTCGTCCATGTTGGTGCGACCGACGAAGATGGCGTCTTCAGCCCGCATCCGTTCGATCACCGTGGCGTCATAAACGCTTTCGTATCCTTCGAGAATCTTCGAAGCGCAGCCGAGCGGTGCGCCATTAATCGAGATATTGTCCTTGATGGCAATGGGCATACCGAAAAGTCTGCCGGGCTCTTCTCCTTTCTGCAACTTGCCGTCAAGCTCTCTGGCGCGGGCCAAAGCCTCATCACGAAACACAGCGGTAAAAATATTGTCATCACGACAGGTATCGATGCGCTGTAAATAATCTGAAATTACCTGCTCACAGGTTAGCTCACGTGAGAGCAGTCTGGACCTGAGGTCCTGATATCCATGAAACTGCACGTCTGTTCGGGCGGATTATGTTTTGAAGATCGTTCATCTGCATGATGCGGCGGGACAACAACTCCTGCGGGTATAGGTCGCTGCCGGCCGGAAGAGACCAAAGGACTCTGCCGCCATGAAGTTTGTATAATAATAAATTACTGTCTATAATTCAATTTGCTGGATATTGCTCGCCTCAAGGACAGTACCGTGTTGAGTCTGAAAGCCGCAAGTTCCGATGAACAGAATTAACCCATCGATTTTTCTACTCTTAAATGCCCCAGTGGTTCAAATCGAAATCGGATCCTGAAGATATCCGGATCCAGGAACAGCTTAAATCATCCTGCGTGCTTCCCAGGCACATCGGCATCATCATGGACGGAAACGGTCGATGGGCCAAACAGAAAGGCAAATCACGCGTCGAAGGTCATATCGCCGGCGTCGAGTCGGTAAGAGATGTCGTCGAGGCCGCCTCACAGCTTGGCCTGGACAACCTGACCCTGTTCACCTTCTCTATAGAAAACTGGAAAAGGCCGAAAACCGAAATATCGGCCCTGATGAAACTGCTCATCAAAGTGCTCAGGAAAGAGACTGCGCAACTGCTCGCAAACAACATCAGGTTGCAGGTTATCGGAAACCTTCAGATGATTGCCGATGATGTGCGCAAGACGCTTGATGAAACCATGGCAATAACCGAAGCGAACCATGGCATGGCGCTGAACATCGCCCTGAGCTACAGTGGAAAATGGGACATCACCCAGGCCTGCCGTAACATTGCACATAAAGTGCAGGAGGGATCCATCGATCCGGCAACCATCGACGAAAGCCTTTTTGCCTCTTTCCTTTCAACCGCATCAATTCCTGATCCGGAATTACTGATAAGAACCAGCGGGGAGTACCGAATCAGCAACTTCATGCTCTGGCAAACCGCCTATTCCGAAATCATTTTCACCAACACTCTCTGGCCCGACTTCCGTCGCAGCCAGTTATATGACGCCATCCGGGAATTTCAGAACCGTGAAAGACGGTTTGGCCAGACAAGTGAACAGGTTGCTGACCGCTCAGTATGAAATAACCGGACCAAAACACAGAACCAATCAGTCTTTTCATGAAAACGACACCATTTACACCAGACAAGTTATCAGCACTCCTGATTGTTCTGGCACTGCTCAACATCCCGACCTCTTCGGCCTCAGCAAAAGCGAAGACAAAACCGGCAGCGCCGGCTCCCGGAACCATTGCTCCGCTTCCGGCTGCGCCAGTCACCCCGGCTGTCAGAAGCCTGACCGTCCGGGAACTGTCCTTCAGCGGCCTGCAGACCATTCAGGAGTCTGAACTGCTCAAAAGCCTCCCCATCAAGGTCAATGACACCATCAGCATCCCCGGACAGGAAATTCCGGGTGTCCTGCAATACCTCTGGAACCTTCAGTATTTCAGCAATATAAAGATCGACCAGACCGATCTTGGGGGTGGCAATATCAAACTGACCTTTGTCGTCACAGAATTCCCGCTCCTCGAAAGTGTCGAGTTTCAGGGCAACGACAAATTCAAAACAAAGGAGTTGCTGAAAACCGCCAGCCTGACCACCGGACGACGGATCAGCACCCAGGATATGCTGAATGCCACGAACAGAATAGAAAAGCAGTATGCATCGAAAGGCTATCTGACGGCTGGCGCCGAATACCGTCTCCAGAGTACCGGCGACAACAGGGTGAAGGCTCTCTTCACCATCCATGAAGGCTCCAGGGTCGTCATCGAAAAAATCAGGTTCCACGGAAACAAGGCATTCAAGGAGGGCAAGCTGCGGGGTGTTTTCAAAGAGACTTCGCAGAACTCCTGGTGGAGAAAAATTTTCGGACAGCCGAAACTTGACAAGGACAAGTTCGACGAGGACAAGAATCTGCTGATCGAATTCTATCGTGACAATGGCTATCGCGATGCCCGCATCATCAGGGATACTATTTCCTACACCGAAGACAAAAAAGGGCTGATCCTCGATATCTACATCGAAGAGGGAACGAAGTACCATATCAGAAATATCACCTGGACCGGCAACACGAAGGATTTCGCAACGACCCAGCAGCTCAATACGACCTTCGGCATCAGAACGGGTGATCTGTACAGCGCAAAGAAAATCAACGAACGCCTGAACTTTTCGCAGGATCATTCAGATGTCAGCTCGCTGTACCTCGATCGCGGCTATCTCTCGTTCAAGACCCGAGTTGAAGAGCAGGTTGTGCAACCGGATCAGGTTGACCTGGTCATCACCCTTACCGAAGGGGACCCTTACACACTGAACATCATCAACATAAAGGGAAACACCAAAACGAAGGATCACGTCATACGGAGAGAACTCTACACCGTACCGGGCGACACCTTCAGCCGGAAAAACGTCGTCAGAAGCATCAGGGAACTCTCCATGCTCAACTATTTCGACCCTGAAACCCTGACTCCGGACATACAGCCCAACCAGAAAAACGATACGGTCGATCTGACCTATAATGTCACCGAGAGGCAGACCGATACCTTCAATGCAGCCGTCGGTTACAGCGCCTCAAGTGGAGGCACCGGTTCTCTTGGTCTGACTTTCAACAATTTTTCGCTCGGCGACCTCTTCAACCCTTCCGCATACCGTCCTCTTCCTCATGGCGACGGGCAGAGACTTGCATTGCAATGGCAGTTCGGCACCAACAACTACCGAACCCTTTCTCTGTCGGTAAGTGACCCATGGGCATTCGGCACCCATACCTCTGTCGGGTTCAATGCATTCAAAACAAAACAGAGCTATGACCTGCTCACCGACGATGGCAGCGATGAGACGACGAAAACGATCAACCAGTATGGAGCAAACCTCACCATCGGTCGCAGACTCACCTGGCCCGATGACTATTTCGCCATCAGCTGGCGCCTGGGCTACCTGCACACCAAGGGCGGGTTCGTAAGCTTCCTCAATGAAGAAAGCTCTCCTGAAGAGGCCGACGAGTTCTCGATCACCCAGGTCATCAGCAGAAACAGCATCGACAACCCGATCTATCCCCGGCATGGAAGCAAAAATGTCTTCACTGCGCAGTTGGCCGGAGGGGTGCTGCCCGGAACGATCAATTTCTACAAGCTGGTCGGAACTTCAAGCTGGTATTTCCCGGTATCGCGTGACCTGATAGTAAACGTTTCTGCACAGCAGGGCTACCTGAACACGTTCGACAAAAACGATTACATCCCCTACACGAACTACTTCTACATGGGTGGCAGCGGCATGTCTTCCCTGCCGACCATTCCCCTGCGGGGTTATCCGGACCAGAGCCTCGGACAACAATTCGAGGGCGAAACCGACCTGTACGGCGGCAGGATCTATTCTAAATTCACCACCGAGTTGCGCTATCCGCTGACCCTGAACCCTTCGGCAAGCATCTATGCCCTGGTCTTTTTCGAGGCGGGTAATCTCTGGGCCGACTCTTCGACTTTTGATCTGACGGATCTGAAAAAATCTGCCGGCATCGGCTTGAGGCTCTATCTGCCGATCATTGGCCAGATCGGCATCGATTATGGCTATGGCTTTGATGCCGTCCCATCTGAACCGGATAAAAAGTCTCAGGGATGGAACTTTACCTTCACGTTCGGTCAGCCCAACGACTGAGATTTCCATTCGCACTCAGAATCAGTGCATAAACAGAAAAGGTGGCCTGGCCACCTTTTCTGTTTTCCGATCACTCCCCGCTGCTCCTGAGACGGGAAAGCTCGTCCCTTATTCTTGCTGCCTCCTCGTAATCTTCACGATTGATCGCATCTTCGAGCTTTCTGTCAAGCTCCGCAACAACCGATTCTGCGCTATGCGGTTCCGGTCTTTCAGGATTTTCAGGCGCCTCTTCAGCAGAAGTCGGCTCTTCCTCTTCCTTCTGCTGCTCTTCGACAATGCCTGCTTCGTTCATTATCTCTTCTGAAACGAAAATCGGGGCATTGAAACGAACTGCTATGGCAATGGCATCACTGGGCCGTGCATCTATTTCATGCTGCACTCCTCCCATCTCGCAGACAACTTTCGCATAAAAGGTCTCGTTATGCAACTCATCGATGATGACTTCGTTGACATGAAGAGAGAAGGCATCAGCAACCTGCTTGAACAGATCATGGGTAAAAGGGCGAGGCGGCTTGATGTTCTCGAGTTTGAGCGCAATAGCCTGGGCCTCGAATCCGCCGATGATGATGGGAAGCTTTCGCTTGCCTTCAACTTCGTAAAGAATCAGTGCATAAGCACCATTGGTATGGGGACTGGTCGAAAGTCCGAGAATATCCACCTGAAGTTTCTGCATGGTTCGAAAACATTTGTCGTTCAGCGGGATTGTGACTATCCCGTAACTGTTAACAGTAAAGTACCGTTAAACATTTCTTGTTCAAAAAAGTGTAACGGAATGTCGCCGGAAACCACCGTCATATAAAGCTGTGAAATCGGGCACATAAACAGAAAAGCCGCATGATGCGGCTTTTCTGTTTATGTGCCCGAGAGGAGATTCGAACTCCTACACCTAACGGCGCCACCCCCTCAAGATGGTGTGTCTACCAATTCCACCACTCGGGCATTGTTTATACATTCCAGGGAACAATTCCTGTTACCCAGTGAGAATAGAAGGACTCGAACCTTCGACCCTCTGCTTAAAAGGCAGATGCTCTACCGACTGAGCTATATTCTCAACCAAGCTCAAGGCGCCATTCGGGCCTACTTGTTCTGGTAACGCAAACGCTTCTTATGCCTGTTCTTACGGCGCATTTTCTTGCGTTTGTGCACGGCCATTTTATGGCGTTTTCTTTTTTTTCCGCAGGGCATGAATGATAAAATCTTTCCTGTTTTTTGAAGGCAAGTAATATAGGGACTCGAACAGATTCTTCCAAACGAAAAATACTGAGAAACCGTTTTTCCGCCAAAGGGGCTTCTGCGGTCTCCCGATCCGACAGATCGGGCGGATCAGTCGGATCTGTCCGATTATGCGTTCATGTATTTGAAGAACTCCTTGTTGTCTTTGGTCTCGACAATCTTCTCACGCATGAACTCCATGCACTCGATCGGATTCTTGTCGCCGAGATACTTTCTGAGCAGCCAGGTTCTCGACAGCTCCTCCTGGGTGAACAGCAGCTCCTCCTTGCGGGTACCGGAACGGAGAATATCGATCGCCGGGAAAATCCTGCGTTCAGAAAGACGCCTGTCAAGTACCAGCTCCATGTTGCCGGTGCCCTTGAACTCTTCGAAAATGACATCATCCATACGTGAACCGGTATCGACAAGCGCCGTAGCAATAATGGTCAGGCTGCCTCCCTCCTCGATATTTCTGGCCGCGCCGAAAAAGCGCTTCGGCTTGGTCAGCGCATTGGCATCGATACCGCCGGACAGAATCTTGCCGGAGTGGGGAATAATGGTGTTGTGCGCACGGGCAAGCCTGGTGATGGAGTCGAGCAGGATTACGACGTCGCGCCCGACCTCAACAAGCCTTTTGGCTTTTTCAAGCACCATGTCAGCCACCTGCACATGACGCTCAGGGTCCTCGTCGAAGGTCGAACTGACCACCTCAGCCGGAACGCTCCGGGCCATATCGGTTACCTCTTCAGGACGCTCGTCAATTAACAGCACGATCAGATAAACTTCGGGATGGTTCCTGATGATGGCATTGGCGATCATCTGCAAAAGGATGGTCTTGCCGGTTTTCGGCTGCGCGACGATCAGGCCTCGCTGCCCTTTGCCTATCGGCGTGAAAATATCCATGATGCGCCCCGAATACTCATTCTGGCGGGTTTCGAGTTTGAGACGTTCGTGAGGAAAAAGCGGTGTCAGATTCTCGAAAAACGGACGTTCCCTGGTCACTTCGGGATCCTTGCCATTGATGGTATTGATCTTCAGCAAGGCAAAAAAACGCTCTCCTTCCTTGGGCGCCCTGACCTGACCGGAGACGGTATCACCGGTACGCATGTTGAAACGTTTGATCTGGGAGGGTGAAACGTAGATGTCGTCAGGGGATGAGAGGTAGTTGTAGTTCGATGAGCGCAGGAAACCGTAACCTTCGGGGATGACTTGCAGAACTCCGGTATTGACCATCACCTGTCCGTTCTCGGAATCCGGATTTTTCATGGACTGAGCTTCGATAATCTTGTAAATCAGCTCCTCTTTTCGGAAACCGGCGGTAGTAACCCCGAGCTCTTTGGCTATGGCATTCAGTTCATGAACCTTTTTTTTCTGGAGTACATTGATGTCCAGGCCTTTTGATACCGAATTGTTCGACATTGTTGATTGGTCAACGCTTAATGGTTAAGTATGCAGTAAAAGAACTGCCTCATGCGTAATCGCTGTGGATAAACAACGGAATCATGGCAGATAACAGCCGGATATGGTGAATAACACCCTCGATTCTGTAGAGATCAACATGAAAACGAGAAAAGAAGCCGTATGAGGTAAGATGGTATGTAATGAAACCGGTATTTACCAGAAGAACCGCCAGTGGCAGATTTCGGCCATGAATAACCGGAGAATCTAAGAAGCATAACTAAATATACAATTTTTTATGTAAAAACACACGGATCATATCGCCCTGTCAGGTCTCCGACAGGGCAGGAAGCGCTCCATTGCAGCCACTTCTCCGGCCAGATAAAACGAGCCTGTCACAAGAATCATATCTTCTGGCCGTACCTGCCGGTCAAGATGCTCCAGAGCTTCAGCGGATGTACGGCACATGCTGACCTTCCGGGCTCCGGCATCCATGCACAACCGTCCAAACTCTTCAGCCGGAAAACTTCGCTCCGTCGGAAGTTCCACGACGACAATCTCGTCTGCGATCGGCGCGATATATCGGGCGATGCCAGCCGCATCCTTGTCGGCAGCAATCCCGATGAGTACATACAGGGCAGCGAAACAGCTTCGCATCTCAATAAGAGCCTGAACAGTCTTCTGCATACCATCAGGATTGTGAGACACATCGAGCATAACCAACGGATTGTATGCAATGCACTCCAGACGCGCCCGATACCCCGAAGCAGCGAGTTCTGCCAGCCCCTTTGTGATATGCTCCCATGAAATACCTTCAGAACGGGCAGCCATGACGGCAAGCGAGACGTTTTTCGCGTGGAAAGAACCGCTCAGGGGCGCCCAAACACGGTGGAATTCCCCGTCGCCAAGGGCGATCCGGAGATCGAGAGAGCCGGGACGAACATCACTGACCGTGCAGGCCACCTCCCGATCGACCTGATGCAGTACCGCGCCCTTCATTTCAGCAGCCTGACAGATTGTTTCATAAGCCTCTTCGCTTTCGGAAACGGCTGTGAAAACCCGTGAGCCCGTTTTAATGATGGCAGCTTTCTCGGCAGCTATTTCACGGATGCTCTTTCCGAGCCATGCCGTATGATCCAGTCCGATACTCGGAATGATCACGATATCAGCCATGACAACATTGGTCGCATCGAGACGCCCTCCCATACCGGTTTCGATCACCGAGACATCGACCCCCTCATCAGCAAACCAGGCAAAGGCCATCGCAGTGGTCACCTCAAAAAAGGTCGCCCCTGTTTCAATGACAACCGGCTGCAGTTTCGTGCAGTAATCGGCAACACGCCACTGCCCGATCTGCCTGCCATTTATACGTATCCGCTCAGTGAAATCCACAAGGTGAGGAGAGGTGAACAAACCGGTTTTCCGGCCCGAAGCGCTGAAGATCGAAGCCATGCAGGATGCAACCGTCCCTTTGCCGTTGGTACCGGCAATATGGACTATTGTACCGAGCTGCTGTTCAGGATGACCCAGCACATCGAGCATGCGCCAGATGCGTTCGAAACCGGGTCTGATGCCGAACCGGTGAAGGGGAAACAGAAAATCAATTGCTTGCCGGTAATTCACGGTCGTCTCAGGAGTTTTTATGAACAGCGACAAGTGCGGCCTTGACTACCTCTTCGACCGAAAGGCCCGGAGAAGCTTCCAGCACTCCGGATACAGCCTTCTGGGCTGTCATTCTTGGAAAACCGAGGGTCATGAGCGCCGTCATGGCATCGTCATTCAACCGGATGGCAAGAGCTGAATCATTGGCCTTGCCTGTTGTCACCGGCTGAATTTTCAGAATCTTGTCCCTGAGTTCGAGAATGATGCGGGCTGCGGTTTTCCTGCCCACGCCGCTGATACCGTACAGTATTTCGGGCCGGTTCGAAACAATCGCCTCCTGGATTTCACTCACGCTGAGACCCGAAAGCACAGCCATGGCCAGCTTGGGCCCAACTCCGCCGATGGTAAGCAACAGCCTGAAAAGCTGAAGCTCCTCCTCGTCGAGAAATCCGAAAAGCTGCTGAAGGTCCTCACGGACATGATAGTGAGTGAACAGAAGAACCTGACTTCCCGCAACGGGAAGGCGACGGCTCGTTCCGGAAGAGATGTGCAGAAGGTAGCCGATACCGGACACCTCGACAACCGCTTCCTCCCTGGAAGCCGTTACCAGTTCACCTCTCAGAAATGCAAACATGACATATCGGATGGACAACACCCGGCCTGCAGAACCGCAGCGCTCTGAAAAGCGCCGGTAACAGACCGGGTATGACTGAATATGAAGAAGCGCCTGCCGGCAGTGTGCTTGAGGAAACCTGAGGTCAGCCTGCCTGCGTGTAGTTGTTGAGAATCCTGGTCAGCTGGGCTTTCTTGCGCGACGCCTTGTTGGCATGAATGTAACGTTTCACGCCAAGCCGGTCCAGCTTCTGCACTGCTGAGCGGTATGCCGCCTCGACTTCACTTTTCTGCGCGTTGGCATCGATCAGTTTCTGCATGTTCTTCAAAAGGCCCTTGAGTTCTTTTTTACGGGCCCGGTTCCTTTCATTCCTTCGCGCTGCCTGTCTGAGTCTTTTTTCGGCTGATTTGTGTAAAGGCATAACCGTGTGCTGTTATAGGTGAAGTCTTGTGATTATTATGCGTTATCCGCAATAAAAGATTTGCAATATACAAACAAGCTGCAAAATTTAAAAAAACATCATAATAAAATATTGACACCCCCATAATGGGGAGCCTCAGGCTTCGGTTGTTTTTTATGTATATTCCCGCATCAAAACGGCACGGCACTGTCAACCCTCAACACAATACAGCCAATGAGCTTGATGATCAGCGTCTCCGGCATCCGCGGCATCGTCGGAAAAGGCCTCACTCCGGAAAATCTCACGACATTCACCACGGCATTCGCCACCTGGATCAGACGGAGAAAACAATTGCTGAATCCTGACTCTCTGGCAAAACCGAAAATCGTCATCGGCAGGGACAGCCGACCGACCGGCAGCGTCATCACCGGACTGGTGACCAACGCGCTGTGCCTCTCGGGCTGTGATGTGGTGGATATCGGCATGACCACTACCCCGACTGTCGAAATTGCAACAGCCGGAGAACAGGCCGACGGTGGACTGATCGTTACGGCTTCGCATAATCCAGTCGAATGGAACGCCCTGAAAATGCTCAACGAAAAAGGGGAATTCCTGACGGCTCCCGATGTTGAAGATCTCCTTGAAATCGCCGGTAACGGTTCCTGTGAAACCGCACCCTGGGACAGGATCGGCGCCATCACAACAAACGGCTCATGGGATGCCGTTCATATCGACCGCATCCTCAAGCTCTCCTGCATCGACAGAAGGCTTATTGCCGGCATGAACTTCCGTGTACTGATCGACGCCGTCGAGGGGGCCGGATCGTTCATCGTTCCCGAACTCTGCCGCAAGCTCGGCATCAGCGAGATCAAAACACTCGCCTGCCAGGCGACAGGCATTTTTCCGCGCAACCCGGAACCGGTCGAAGAGAACCTTCGCCAGACCATGGATATTCTCTCCAGGGAGAACTGCGATCTGGGCATCATCGTTGACCCCGACGCTGACCGACTTGCCCTGGTTTGCGAAGATGGCACCCTTTTCGGTGAAGAGTATACCCTCGTGGCCTGTGCCGATTTTTACCTGAGGCACCATAATGGCCCGGTCGTCAACAACCTTTCGAGCAGCCGCGCCCTGCAAGATATTGCCCGCAAGCATGATGTCGAATGCTTCAGCGCCAAAGTCGGCGAAGCCAATGTAACCGAGGTCATGAAAGAACATAACGCCGTTATTGGCGGTGAAGGCAACGGCGGAGTCATCCTTCCCGAACTGCACTATGGACGCGACGCCCTCGCCGGTATTGCCCTGTTCATCCAGGCGTTTGCCGAATGGAAATCTGAAACCGGCGGGTCGCTCTCCGGATTCAGGGACACCTTTCCCCGCTATTTCATGTCGAAAAGAAAGGTCGAACTGGAAGCAATGACAAAAGAGACGCTCGACCTGATTTTCGACACGCTGGCGACAACGCATCCGGATGCATCATGCAACCGGCTTGACGGCCTCAAACTCGATTTTCCGGAAGGATGGGTGCATCTTCGCCCCTCCAATACTGAACCGATCGTCCGTATCTATGCAGAAGCTGATTCGAAAGAGCGAGCCGACGCCCTTGCCTCAGAGTTCATCGAGCTGATCAGAAACGCCTCCGTGCAGAAAGCTTCAACCACCTGACGGCATCCATGAGTACAGCAGCCAAACCGGCAAGAGGATTCAGAACGCAGCAGGACGAAACCCTCGGCAGTAAAAAAAAGGGGTCCGTTGACTTTTACATCATCTCCCGGCTTCTCGATTACATCAAGCCCTTCAAAGGTCTGGTTGCCGGTGCGGTGCTTCTGACCGCCGCAGGTGCCATTCTGACCCCGCTCAGACCCTGGCTGACCAGAATTGCCATAGACGACCATATCACCAGGGGGGATCACAAGGGCCTCGCTGTCGTCAGCCTCCTCTTGCTGCTCGTGATCGTGTTCGATGGCATCAAGCAGTACGCGGCCACCTGGCTGACGCAGCTCATCGGTCAGAAAGCGGTTTACGCCATCCGCCTCGACATCTTCCGCCACTTGCAGCATTTGCCGATCCGCTATTTCGACCGGAATCCGGTGGGCCGCATCATCACCCGCACAACCAACGACGTCGAGGCTCTCAATGAAATGCTTTCCAGCGGCCTGATCACCATCATCGGCGACATTCTTCAACTTCTCTTCATCGTCGTCATGATGTTCCTGACCGACTGGCGGCTGACGCTCGTCGTGCTGAGCATTTTACCCGTCATGATCTACTCGACCATTTTTTTCAAGGACAAGGTGCGCCAGGCATTCCTCGACGTCCGGACGCATCTTGCCCGCCTGAACTCCTTTTTTCAGGAGCACATCACCGGCATGAAGGTGGTGCAGCTCTTCGCACGCGAGGAAACCGAGTTCCGGAAACACTCCGCAATCAACGCCGATCACCGAGACGCCAACATCAGAACGGTCTTCTACTTTTCAATCTACTTCCCGCTGATCGAGTTCCTCAGCTCGGCGGCAGCGGGACTGGTGCTCTGGTTCAGTGCATCAAGAATCATGAATGCCGATCTTTCGGTGGGCGTGGTGGTATCGTTCGTGCAGTTCATCTGGCTTTTCTTCCGGCCCTTGCAGCACCTGTCCGACAGGTTCAACATCATGCAGACTGCCATTACCAGCTCCGACCGCATTTTCCGCCTGCTCGAAGAACCTCTCGATCCCGAACCGGCAGAGAACGCCACCAATATCCACACCTTCAGGAATCGCATCCTTTTCGACAAGCTCTGGTTCGCCTATGACGAAGACAACTGGGTACTTCGCGACATCTCTCTGGAGATCAGGTCCGGAGAGACTGTGGCCATCGTCGGTGCTACCGGAAGCGGAAAAACCACGCTCATCAACATCCTCTCCAGATTTTACCCTTATGCGAAAGGATCGGTAACGATAGATGGTACAGAACTGAGCAATATTGCCGGCCACCAACTGCGCAAACTGATCGGCGTCGTCATGCAGGATGTCGTGCTGTTTGCCGGCTCCATTCGCGAAAACCTCTGTTTCGGCGACCCCTCCATCCCGGAAGAGAAAATCAGAGAGGCTGCACGTACCGTCGGTGCGGATCGTTTCATCGAAAAGCTGCCCGGCGGATATGATTACCATATCAGGGAAAACGGGTCGGGACTGTCAGCCGGCCAGAAACAGCTCATCGCCTTCGTAAGGGCGCTGCTCTACAACCCCGACATCCTCGTGCTCGACGAAGCCACCAGTTCAGTGGATACGGAAACAGAGGCCCTCATCGAACAGGCCACCGACAGGCTCATGAAGCACCGCACATCCATCATCATCGCCCACCGGCTCTCGACCATCCAGCACGCAGACAAAATTGTGGTGCTGCACAAAGGCACCATCCGTGAAACCGGCACCCATCAGGAGCTCCTCGCCCAGCGCGGATTGTACTACAAGCTCTACCTGCTCCAGCATCCGGAGCGGGGGCGGCTGAACGGCGCAGGGTAAAGAATAGGTCGTATAAGTCCTATATGACTTATACGACTTATAAGACCTATTGCACCAATTCCCCGCAGCAAGCCAAAACCCTCGCCCTACACGTTGCTCTCGCGCAGCACCTTGACCGGCTCCAGCCTGGCGGCGCGGAGCGAGGGGATTGCGGCAGCAATGGTGCTTATGATGACCGTCACCAAGATCACGAAGAAAAAGTACCAGGGGTTCCACGACATGCTGAAGCCGCTTTTGGTGAGCGGTCCCTGCGAACTTTCAATATGCAGGCTGGCAAGCAGACCGATCGAGCCGGTCGCCAGGAGGCCACCGGCGATCGCTCCGCCAAGACCGACCAGAAAGCCCTCGAAAACAAACAGCGCCACCATCTGCGCCGACGAGAAGCCGAACGACTTCATGATGGCGATGTCGCGGCTCTTCTCGAAAACCGTCGTCACGAGAATGTTCGCCACGCCGAAGCCCGACACCACGCCAACAAATCCTACAAGTGACAGCACGATGGAGCCGATCCGGTTGAAAAGCACCAGCACGCTGGCGTTCTCCTCCTGCCAGGTCAGGCAGCGGTAGCCGGTCATGCGCTCCAGCTCGCGAGCCAGCGGCGCGTTGTCGAGCGGGTCGGCCACCTTCAGCGCAATGCCGGTGACCTTGTTCGGCGGCATACCCTCGATGATCTGGCCGAGCTTGAGCGAAGCGAGCATGCTGTTATCGACAGCGTTGATCCCCGTAAAGAAAATGCCGGCAACCTTGCCCTGCCGACTGCTGCCATCCGGTGAAATGATGGTGATCTGGTCGTTGAGTTCAACATCGAGATCCTTGGCTACGGAACTCCCTATCAGCAGGGCATCCGGAGTTTTCCTGAAAAGCACGAGATCGCCTGAAACAAGACTTCTTCCGATATGGCTGATGCGCTCTTCGAGGTCGATCTCCACCCCCTTGAGCAACACCGGCTGGTTTCGGTTCCCCTTGACAGCCATGATCTGCGACTCGACAAAGGGCGATGCGGCAGTGATTTTTCCGGCAAAAGCAGGAGAAGCGACAATTTCGAGGATTCTTCCATAGTTGCGTACCTCTTCGGGTTCATCCCTTCCGATATTGTCTTCCACGAAAGCTCTCTTCGAACCGGCAGCGTCGAACAGGTTTGTCGGCACCGGATCGATCTTCTCACCTTTGATCCTTATATGGGGAGCGGCGTCGATGATGGTTTCGGTAAACGAATCAAGTAGCCCCCTGGTAAGCGAGATAGTGGTAATGAGCACCATCGTACTGACCGAAACGGCAAGCATGGTGGTCAGTGTCTGGCGTTTCCGCCCGAGAATGTGCCTGATGGCTATATCGAACAGGGTTCTGAACATTCAGGCCAAGTAGCTGCAAGCTGATAAAATGTTATGGTAAATCAACCATAAGTTATACTTTTAAGAGCACCTCTGAAAATCATCCCAAGTCAGAAGAGTATCACAGTTCGCCAATGCAAGAGACAAGTGCCACCATAACCGCCGAACGCAAGCACAGCCACGTCGATATCTGCCTTCACCGGGAGGTCTGTTTCAACAGGCAGGACACAGGACTCGACGCATGGCGATTCGAGCACAACGCCATACCCGAAATCGATGCATCGGCAATCGACCTCTCAACAGTGTTTCTCGGTCGGAAAATCGGTCTGCCGCTGATGATCTCCTCGATGACCGGTGGTTACGGAGATGCCCTGGCCCTGAATCGCACCCTTGCCGAAACCGCAGAAAAATACCGCATTCCGCTCGGTGTCGGCAGTATGAGACAGGCGCTCGAAGGAACGTCACATCGCGAAAGCTTCTCGATCGTCCGCAAATCAGCACCGTCAGCCCCGATCTACGCCAACATCGGTGCGCCCGAGGTGGCCGCCGGGCTGAGTCGCGACCAGCTCTCGATGCTGATCGGGCTCATCGAAGCCGACGCACTGATCGTCCATCTCAACCCGGCGCAGGAGCTGTTCCAGCCAGAGGGAAGTACCAGATTCAAGGGCTTCCTCGACCGCCTGAACGACATCACCTCAACCATTGAAGTCCCGGTCATCGCCAAAGAGGTCGGTTGCGGCATCTCTGCGTCTGTAGCAAGGAAACTGGCAGATGTCGGCGTCAGGGCCATCGACGTCGCCGGTTCCGGAGGTATAAGCTGGCAGAAGGTCGAAGAGTACCGTTATCTGGAACGTTTCGGCCAAGAAGAGCGATTCAGCCCTTCGGCCCTCGATGAATTCCTCAACTGGGGCATCCCTACCGCAGAATGCCTGACAGACATCCTTACACTGAAACAGCGGAATCCCGAGTACAGGATGCTCAGCGTCATCTCTTCCGGAGGTATCCGCAACGGGCTTGACGTCGCCAAATCCATCGCACTTGGCGCAGACATTGCCGCATCCGCACGCAATATGCTTGTCGCCCTGCATACCGGAACACTTGACCAGACCATAAGCACCTGGGCCAATGACCTCAGGGCGGCGATGTTCCTGACCGGTTCGGCAACCATCGATGAGCTGAAACGAGCACCTATCAATCATAAACCCTGAGCACCGGAGCCATGACTTTACCGATAACCCAAGAACAGGTTGAATCCAGATACCGTCAGTACCATGCCCGAATCAACGAAGCCCTCGCCGGATGTTTCCAGAAAGAGAGCCCCGAAACACTGTACGGCCCTGCTCGCTACATTCTCGAAGGAAAAGGAAAAAGAATCCGCCCGTTCCTGACCCTTCTTGCGGCTGAAGCCGTTTGCGGCTCTTCCGACAGTGCTCTTGGTGTTGCTCTCGGCATCGAAGTCCTGCATAACTTCACCCTGATGCATGACGATATCATGGATCAGGCCGATCTCAGGCACGGACGCCCTACCGTGCACAAGCAATGGGATGTCAATGCGGCCATCCTGTCAGGTGACATGATGATCGCCTATGCTTACGAACTGGCACTCAAAACCCTGTCAGCACGCCATTCAGAGGTCATTCATATCTTCAGCGACGCTAACATCACGATCTGTGAAGGCCAGGCGCTCGATATGGAACTGGAACAGCGCAAAGAGGTCTCCATCAGCGACTATCTCGACATGATCGCCAAAAAAACGGGGCGACTCATTTCAGCTGCACTCGAAGCCGGCGGGGTGGCAGGCAACGGAACACCGGAACAGATTGCCGCACTGGTCACCTTCGGTGAAAAGATCGGCCGCGCCTTCCAGATTCAGGACGATTTCCTCGATATCATGGCCGGAGACGGCAAATCGGGCAAGGTGCCTGGTGGAGATGTCATAAACGGCAAAAAAACATGGCTGCTGCTTCGCTCGATCGAACTCGCCACAGGCGGCGACCGGGAGCTGCTCATATCGATCATCGACAACAAAGGCACCACCCCGGACAAGGTGCCGGCTGTAAGAGCAATCTATGAACGTTGCGGTGTGCTCGAAGAGACACAGAACCGCATCAACCTGGATACCGAACAGGCCCTTGAAGCGCTCGACCTCCTTCCTTTCAGAGAAGGTCGGGAATATCTCAAGGGATATGCCAACATCCTCATGAAGCGGGATTTCTGACGCTGCAAGATATTGCGCTGCTGAAACAAAGCCCTGTGATTACGGCTCATGATCACCACCTCCGAGCAAGGCACGACGCTTCTGCTGCTTACCCTCTCACGGCTGCCCGGCATCGGGCCTGCCAGAGCGAATGCCTTGCTCAATCATTTCGGCCCTGATCCATCACTGCTCGATGCAGGAGCCGACCGCCTGAAGCAGGTACCGGGCATCGGTGAAGCCATCGCCCGGGAAATCGCCGCAAAACTCGGCAATGCTGCCTGGCGCAACCAGGCGCGTGATGCGGGTGAAAAGCAGCTTGAGGCAGCGGAACGGCTTGATGCCGCAATCGTTACCATCCTCGATCCCCGATACCCGCCGCTCCTGAAAGAGATTTTCGACCCGCCGCTCCTGCTTTTCATCCGCGGCAATCCCCTGTCGCTCTCTTCACCCTCCCTCGCTGTCGTAGGCACCCGCAAAGCCACATCGTACGGGAAACAGGCAACCGAATTCATCTGCCGCGAAATGATTGTCAACGGCTACGCCATCCTCAGCGGCCTGGCTTACGGCATCGATATGGCCGCACACCGCACAACAGTGGATAACGGCGGCACGACCATCGCCGTGCTCGGATGCGGCATCGACCGCATCTACACCGACCCTGCCGGGCGGCTATGGCCCAGAATACTTGAACAAGGCGCCATCATATCGGAAGAGTTGATCGGCAGTGAACCCGCTCCGGGTAATTTCCCGAAAAGGAACCGCCTCATCGCCGGCATGGCCAGGGGAACACTGGTCGTGGAATCAGATATCAAGGGCGGATCGATGATCACGGCCTCTTACGCCCTCGAACAGAACCGGGAAGTATTCGCCATACCGGGCAGCATCTTTTCACGAGCCTCTCGCGGCACCAACCGCCTGATCCAGCAAAGCCAGGCCAAACCCGTCCTTTCGGCAGAAGACATCCTTGCCGAACTCAGCCCGGCAAACAATGCGACGATAAAACGACAGCCTGAAACCCAGACCTCATTTTCAACCCTGAACCCCGAAGAGTCCTGCATCATCGAAGCGCTTGAGGATCATGCTGTACATATCGATCTCATCGCCGAAAAAACCGGCCTGAATATCGAAACACTGCTGGTGCATCTTTTCGAACTTGAAATGAAACGGGTCATCCAGCAGGAACCTGGCCAGCTGTTCAGAAAACACCCCGTTTCTGGCAGGTAACCCGCCATGCATACTCATTCCCTGTAATCCGCTCCTTATGCTATTTTCTCTTCGGAAATAGCATTTTCAAACCGGAAATGTTACTTTTCGTGATGTTGACTCAATGACAGGCAGTAACCCGGACAAGTTGTTTAACGAAAAACAAAAACACATTGATAATGTCAGACATCAAAGGAATGAAATCGGTTTCAGGACTTCTTTTCTCGGCCCTCACGCTGGGTATGCTTTTTTCAGCACCACAGGCATTTGCCGCTGACAGTCCCCAGAAAATCGGTGTGGTTGATTACGGCAGGATTTTCCAGATGATGCCGGAAACCAAAGCCGCTGACCAGGCCCTCCAGACCATGAAAAACCAGACAAGCGCGGATCTCGCCAAACAGCAGAGTGCGCTCCAGAGTGCAATCCAGGCATATCAGAAGGCTGGCAAACCAAACCCGGCCAAAGAAAAACAGCTTCGCACACAGGATGAAAATTTCAGGAAAACCGTTATTGAAAAACAGAAACTGCTGAATCAGAAAGAGCAGGAACTGGTCGCGCCTATCCGCCAGAAAATCGATAACACTGTGGCTTCGGTTGCCAGCAAGGACGGCTACAGCATGATTTTCGACAAGAATGTGCGTGTCTATGGCGATGCCCAGTCAGATATCACCTTCAGGGTGCTCGACCAGCTGAACATCAAGTAACACACTTCCGGAAAACCATTGAATTTTCGCCGGACAACCTTTTTTTTTCTGGCCATACTGTTGAGTAGCGTCGGCTGTGGGGCTCCCGCGAAGGAGCATCACATGCCGACGTCTCCCGTTTCAGCAAAAGAGATGCCGGCCCAGGAGAGCTGGAACGTCAATATCGTGATTTCCGATGATGGTAAAACCAGGACTCTGATCAGCGCCCGTCATGCAGCTGAATACCGAAAGGGAGAAAAACGGGAAATCCGTGTTGACGGGGGCGTCAGCGTACAGATGTTCAACCGCAACGGCACATCCACCCGGATCACTGCAGGACGTGGTATCGTCCATGACAATCAGGATATTGAAGCATTCGACAATGTCGTCATACGATCTGATGACGGCACTGTCATCAGCACCGAGCATATCACCCGCTCTTTCCATGACGGCATGATACGATCGGATAAATTCGTTACCATCACCAGCCCATCGAGGACCATACGAGGGTACGGCTTTGAAAGTGACGGCGCCATGAAACGTTACAGAATTTTCCATGCCAGTGGTGAATCTTTATCACAGTAATCATTGACCCTATTCGTATCAGTATGAAAGTACACATGCTCAAATCCAAGATACACAACGCCATTGTCACGAGCGGAGACCTTGAATACGAAGGAAGCATCACCATCGACAGGGAACTGCTCGAAATGGCCGACATGATGGCTCATGAAAAAGTGCTGGTTGTCAACAACAACAACGGAGAACGATTCGAGACCTATATCATCGAAGGTACCCTTGGCCTGCGTGAAATACAGCTGAATGGCGCAGCTGCCCGCTGTGCACTGCCCGGCGATGAAATCATCATCATGACCTTTGCGGAAATGGAACCGGAAGAGGCTCGCGTCTGGCAACCGATGGTGCTGATCGTTGACAGGATGAACAACCCGAAACGTCGTCACAGAGTAGGAGCGGAAAACGAATATCTCGGCTGAACAACCTCAATCACTGAACCCAGGAGTACCCATGAGCCTTGCAATCATCATCATGGCTGCCGGTAAAGGTACGAGAATGCAATCAGATCTTCCGAAAGTGCTTCACGAGGCCAACGGCAAACCGCTCGTGGCTTATGTCATCGAAAAATCGCAGGCACTCGATCCTGAAAAGATCGTGCTCATCATCGGCCACCAGGCAGAAATGGTCAGGCAGGCAACCTCCTGTTTCCCGGTCGCCTGTGCCCTGCAGGAGCCCCAGCTCGGCACCGGTCACGCCATCATGCAGGCTGAACCGTTCCTTAAGGATTTCGAAGGAGAGATCATCATACTGTCGGGAGACGCCCCGCTCTTCACCGCCCGCACCCTTCGCGATTTGATCGGCTTCCACCGTTCACGGAAAGCTGTCGCCACGGTGCTGACTGCTGAAATGGAGAATCCTGCGGGATACGGGCGGATTATCAGAAATGGCAGCGGCGAGGAGGTGCTGAAGATCGTCGAGCAGAAAGACGCATCGGAACAGGAAAAAGCGGTAAAGGAAATAAATTCGGGCGTCTACGTCTTCAATGCCGCCGAACTTTTTTCAGCCCTGCACGGCATCACCAACAATAATGCCCAGGGAGAGTACTATCTCACTGACGTTTTCGGCATCTGCTTTGGAAAAGGCAAAAAGGTATGCGCCTTCAGGGTGGACGACCCCAACGAAATCCGCGGCATCAACACCCCCGAGCAGCTCCGGGAAGCCGAACTGCTGCTCCAGGGCGAGGAGTATCTTTAAAAGATCGGTCGGATCGGTCGGATCGGTCGGATCCGACTGATCTCTTCTAAAAGTCCCGCTGCACCCAACCCCCGAAAAACCTCCCGGCTTCCAAACCACCTCCCGGCTTCAGTACAGAAACATCGGCTTGCCCATGACGCTCCTCATCTTGGGGCGATAACTCGATGGATCATACAGCTCGCCAATATCGACCTGCTTGGTGTTGGCCGATACCTCTTCGAGGGGCAGGCAGGTGTAAATGCCGTTCTGAAGCGACACCATGACTCCGAAGGTGTTTTTGTCGATCAGCTCAACAGCCAGCTGCGCGAAGTTGAAACCAACCATCAGGTCCAGTGCATCGGGAATACCGGAACGCATAAGGTAACCGAGCGGCTGGCAGATGACCTCCTGACTGGTCAGCATCGAGATGGTTTCCCTGGTCAACTGACCGATTCCGGCAGGTTCATGACCATCCTCGTCGTAATGGCGACCGCAATATTCGATCATCTTGCTTCCGATCATCCTTGCACCTTCGCTTATGGCAATCATGGAGTACCTGCTCGGATTTGCCGCTTTGTCTTCAAGAACGAAATCGGCCAGGGTTTCGGGATCGAACGGAACCTCGGGAATAATAGCCCGGTCAACACCGGCAAGATAGGAACTGATCAGACATGTTTCTCCGGTGCTGCGCCCGAAAAGTTCGACAATGGTTATTCGCTCATGTGAACCGGAACTGGTACGAAGCTGATGAATGTACTGGACGCTTCTGGTGACGGCTGTACCGAAACCGATGCAATAGTCCGACCCATAGACATCGTTATCCATCGTCTTCGGCACACCAATCACCCTGATACCGGTTCTGGCAAGATGATTGGCGTAACTGATCGTATCATCCCCGCCTATGACGATAATGACATCGAGGCCCAGCGTATCGATGCTTCTCAGCACATGGTCAGTCAGGTCGAAGTTTCCTGAATGAAACAGCCCGGAGCGCAGAAATTTCGACGAATTACGAAGAAAAGGAGGAATGTCTTTCTTTCTGAGGTTGCCGGGGTTGACCCGGCTGGTATGAAGAAGTGTACCTCCCGTGCGGTCGATTCTCCGAACCAGCGAAAGATCGAGGTCGAGAATATGCTCTTCACGGGAGGACGGATCATCGGGATTGTACGCCAGCAGTCCCCTCCAGCCCCTTCGGATACCAGTGACACGATACCCCTTCTCGGCACTGATCGTCACAATGGTCTTGATGCAGGCATTGATTCCGGGGGCATCTCCACCGCCGGTCAGGACACCGATATGCATGGGCTGCAATCCTGTCGAAGAATTACGGAACAAAAAAGCGGCAGCAGCAGGACTACTTCCTTGATCGCCTTGTCTTTTTACCTTCATCTCCAGCCGACAGCTCCCTGCGGGAATCCATCGCAATATCGCCGGCTGTACGGGTATCGATGTTTTCCGGAGGAGATTGCAGACCCGAAGCGCTCATGGAGTAAAATTCAATCAGGTTACCATCAGGATCCATCACAAAAAATGCCTTGCCTTCACGACGATGCGCAGGACGCGTAACCAGGTGCACACCACGATCATCAAGGTAAACGGCAGCAGCCTCCACCTCGGCATCCGATGCCAGCCTGAAACCGAAATGATCCACTCTGATATCTCTCGCATCAGCCGTACCCGGCGTTTCAGCCTTCACAAGCACGAGAAGATCTGAATTGAGCCTGAGATAGGAGATATTCGCTCCTGCCCTGTGATCCACCCTGAAGCCCAGAAGACCGGCGTAAAACTCTTCAGACAACCGCACATCGTTGACCCGAAGAGTGATCTGGTTAATCCCCGTCAGTTTCATCTTCATCCTCTGTCTCTACAGGCCTGGTTTCAGCGCTCTTTTCCAGAATGTAATCGTACTTCTGCTCAAAATACTGGGCAACCGCCTGCTGTGCAGGCTTTTCACGGCACTCAAACTCTACGCTGATGGCAATCTGTTCAGGAAACACTTTTTCCGACTCGGACTCCGAAGTGGGATTCCGGATCATCTCCTTGTAAGGAAGCAAGCGCTCCTCAAGTTCAGATCGCTCCTCCTCATGGATATCTCTTGCTTTCTTTGAAATGGCTACAACGGTTTCATAGAGATTGGCATGCGTACTTCTAAGCCTGTTCAGATCTACTGGTTTGACCGACATTGCAACATAGCGTTATGATTGTGGAAGAAACTGGGCGATCCTCGTGGCGACCTCATCGACGGTACGACCGAGATCGTCATTGACCACGACAAAATCGAAATGCCCTGCAAGGGAGAGTTCCATCTCCGCTCTTTCGAGACGCATTTTCAGCGCCTCGGGCGCCTCGCTTTCACGCGACCTGAGACGCTCTGCAAGCACCTCCATACTCGGGGGTTTGAGAAACACAAGCAGCGCCCGGTCACCGAAAATTTTTTTGAGATTGAGCGCTCCCTTCACATCGAGATCGAACAGCAGGTGCCTGCCCGTTTCAACAGCCTCAATGGTCTTTTCGAGAAGGGTTCCGTAGAAATTACCGAAAAAAAACTCATGTTCGATAAAGCCGCCTTCACTGATTTTTTTTTCGAAGGCATCGCGGGACAGAAAATAGTAATCGGCACCATCACGTTCGCCGCTCCTCATGGGACGTGTCGTGGCTGAAACCGAAAAGGAGAGCGAGCCAAGCCGCTCCATGACCAGCCTGGCAACCGTTGATTTTCCGGTGCCCGAGGGAGCTGAAAACACGATCAGCCGGCCCTGTCCCGAAACCTGTCCGACACTCATAAACCTCTATTCTATATTTTGCAGCTGTTCCCTTACTTTTTCCAGCTCTTCCTTGATATGAACAACCTTCTGGGAAATATCGGCGTTCTGCGACTTGGAGGCGATAGTGTTGGCCTCGCGTAGCTGCTCCTGCAAAAGAAAATTGAGTTTTCGACCCGAACCGCTTGAACTGTTGTTCAGCTCTTCGATGAAAAACTTGTTATGGCTGTTGAAACGGATGCACTCTTCGGTGATATCGAGCCTCTCGGCAGCCATGATGATCTCCATTTCAAGACGATCCTTGCTGTACTCGATATCGCGACCGGCAATAGCGCTGATTTTTGATGAAAGACGTTTGCGGATCGTTTCGAGATTGTCGGCAGCAATGTCTCTGATCTCTTTGAGCGTACGCTCTATTTCAGCGATCCTCGCCTTGAAGTCGCCGGCAAGTTCCTCACCCTCTTTCTGGCGCATCTCTTTAAGGCACCCTATAGCCTCAACAATGGCAGAATGGGCAATTGGCCAGATTTCGTCAGGGCGCTCCAGAATACTATGGTCCGATTCGAAAATCTCGGAAAAACGCAACACATGATCAAGGGTCACCGGCACATCGATACCGGCCTCCCGTCGTACGTTTTCAAGAAGTGCTTTGTAGCCCCTGACCTTTGAGGGGTTTACGGTCACCGGCAGCTGTTCAGCCTCTTCAAGCTGAAGCTGAACGAATACCGATATTTTGCCACGCTGAAAACCGGAACGGATCAGCTCCCTGACCTCAAGCTCCCAGGACAACAGTTGTCTTGGGAGCTTGACTCCGATTTCGGCAAATCGATTGTTCACCGAACGAAGTTCGACAAGCACTTTCATGCCTTTTTCCGAACGTTCGGCACTGCCGTATCCGGTCATGCTTTCCAACATAGACGTACTTTTACCCTCTAACATTCTTGAAGATGCCTGCAGAGAGAAATCCCCGCAGGCACAAAGTGACATGTGTCACCCGTTACTTGCGCAGGTCAAGATCGGCAATAACCTTGCGATAACGTTCGATATCGACTTTCTTCAGATAGTTCAGCACACGCTTGCGTTTGCCAACAAGCATCAGCAGCCCGCGGCGCGAATGCTTGTCTTTGGGATGCTGCTGAAGATGACCGGTCAGATCGGTGATCCTGCGGCTGAACAGGGCAACCTGTACCTCCGCCTTTCCGGTATCCGTCGCAGAATCACCAAACTTCGTAATAATCTCCGTCTTGTGTTCTTTTGTCAGACCCATGATTCTCTTGGTATGAAGCGTTATTAAAGCGATATAAAAATACGGCCTTTAATATAATATTATTCCTTATATAAAAGCACCTCTTTTTTATCGAGCAACAGTTGCTCCCGAAGTTCATCGATCGATTCAAAGCGTTGCTCGGCCCTGATGAAATCAACAAGTCGGAACATCAGGCACATTCCGTACAGATTCCCTGAAAAACCAATGATGTGGGCCTCCACCCTGACCTCGCCATCATGCGAAACAGTTGGTCGGCGACCGATGTTCATCATGGCAGGATAATCTTTTCCCTCCATTTCCACTCTTGCAGCGTAGACACCGCAGGCCGGAAGCAGCTTGCATTGTTCCGGAAGGGCAAGATTGGCTGTTGGAAACCCTATTTTCCGCCCGAGTTTCTCGCCTTCGATCACTGTCCCGCTGATTGCATAGGAATATCCGAGGCAATCATTTGCCTCCCTAATCAGGCTGTCGGCGAGCAGATGCCGTATGCGGGTACTCGATACCGGAGCATCATCGACGATCACTTCACCGACGACATCAACACTGAAACCACACTCCTCACCAAGCATATTTAAAGTCTGGCCGCTGCCGCTTCGCCGACTGCCGAATCCGTGATCGTAACCAACGGTCACATGACGCGCGCAAAGCCTGTTCACCAGCACCTCCCGGATGAACGCTTCGGAGCTCTTCGATGAGAACTGGCGATCAAAACGCACCACGAATAGAAGATCGACAGACATGGAGCTGAACTGTCCGACCTTCTCCTCGAAGGTGGTCAGCAATTGTACCGGACATGCGGAACCTCTTTCAAGTACAAGCCGCGGATGTGGCTCAAAGGTCACCACGACGCTTCTAAGCCCATTCTCACCAGCGTGTTCGATCATGGTGCCGATAATCTTCCGGTGACCGACATGAAGCCCGTCAAACGACCCTACGGTAACCGCCGAAGGTTCCGGCATCAGCGATACCTCCTTACCGGTATCGGGATCATGAACCGTATCGCCCTGCAATACTACGATGCGCATATCTCCCTGAAAGTTTTACTCTTCGATGGCCGAAGCGGCAGAACGGGCTATTTCGTCAACAATCTCTGCGACGCTCATGGCCTCTGAAAGATGGTGCTTTCCGATGGAAACTCTTTTCAGTGAGTCAAGGTAGCCGCCAACACCGAGCAGCTCCCCCAGTTCATGGGCAATCACCCGGATATAGGCGCCCTTGGATACGCTGATGAAAAAACTGACATAGGGAAGCGAAACCCCGGTGATCTCGAAGCGGTGAATCTCTATCTGACGAGCCTTGCGCTCCCTGACCTCATGTCCCTTTCGCGCCAGTTCGTACAGACGCTGACCGTTGTGCCAGACAGCGGAATGCATCGGTGGCTGCTGCAACCGATGACCGACAAACGAAGCCGCAGCCTCATCGATATGCTTCAGGGCAATGCCGGAGATATCCTTGCAGTCGTACTCAGGAGTCTCCTTGTCGTGACTTGCCGTCCTGGCCCCAAGCTTTATGACGCCTTCATAGGATTTGTCAAGAATTTCGAGCGACGAGATCGTCCTGGTCTTTCGTCCGGTAGCAAGAATCAGAAGACCTGTAGCCTTGGGATCGAGCGTGCCGCAATGACCGACCTTCCGGGGAGAGCCGCTTCTCTTGTATGCCCCCCTGATTTTAGCCACAACGTCGAACGAGGTCCAATCGAGTGGCTTGTCAACCAGAAGATAATCGCCCTCTTCACTCAGGACGGAAATACGGCCTTGTAAGGTCATCACGAACTTGTTTCCCAGGAAAACTATGGCAATTACTGATCCTCTTCCTTTCTGCCTCTGACCGACTTCAGCAGTTGTTCGATCCGGTTGGCCTGCTCGAAAAGACGGTCTTCGTAAAATTCAAGCTCCGGAATCCGGCGAAACTGATGACGTATCCTCGAAGAGAGCGTTTTTCGTATCATTTTGTTCTCAGCGTGAAGGTACTCCATCACCTCGGCCCGCTGCGCTTCGGAACCGATAATGGAAACATAGGCCCTGGCGATGCCCAGGTCGGCTGTGATCTTCACTTCGGTCACGGTCACCAGCGGACCGCTTCTTGGCAGCTCCTTTTCGAAAATAGCGCTCAACTCCCTCTGCAACAGCGAGGAGACCTTATCGGTTCGTATCGACATAACGGTTCTCCTTTCAGATCAGAGCTTTCGTTTCTTCTCGACGATCCTGTAAGCCTCAACCACATCGCCGACCTTGATATCGTCGTACCCTTTAAGACTGAGACCACACTCGTAACCGGCATCGACCTCCTTGACGTCATCCTTGAAACGTTTGAGCGAGTCGAGCTGGCCATCGTAAATCTGGACACCGTCACGCAGCAGGCGGACTTTCGAATCACGCGGCACCTTGCCTTCCAGCACGTAGGCGCCACCGACATTGCCCACCTTGGGCACACGGAAAACCTGGCGGATTTCAATCGACCCAAGGCTCTCCTCGTGCAGTTCAGGTGAAAGCATGCCTTCGAGTGCTTTTTCGACATCTTCAAGCACATGGTAGATGACGCTGTAGAAGCGCACGTCGAGATCCTCCTTCTCGGCAAGCCTCTTGGCGTTGACATTCGGGCGTACCCTGAAGCCGATGATGATCGCGTCCGAAGCCGCGGCCAGCAGCACATCAGTTTCGGTGATCTGACCCACGCCCTGGTGAATGATCTGCACCTTGACCTCTTCGTTATGAATCTTCATGAGACCGTCGGCAAGAGCCTGTATCGAGCCGTCTGTATCAGCCTTGATGATGACGCTCAGCTCTTTCTTGAGTCCCTCCTTGATCTGGCGGGCAATGCTGTCCAGCTTGACGCGGGTGCTGCGGCGGAACTCGTGTTCACGTTTGATGATCTGGCGCTTCTGGGCCACGTCGCGCGCTTCGCGGTCAGAAACCATGACGGTCAGCGCGTCGCCGGACTGCGGCAGTTCTTCGAAACCGAGCACACGCACCGGCCTGGACGGACCAGCCTCGGGAATGCGTTTGCCTCGCTCGTCCATGAGCGCCCGAACCTTGCCCATCGTGTTGCCGGCCACGAACGGATCGCCGACCTTCAGGAACCCGCGCTGCACGAGCACGGTCGAAACCACACCCTTGCCCTTGTCGAGCTCTGACTCCACGATGATGCCGCTGGCCGGAATCGCCCGCGAAAAGTTGCCTTTCAGCTCGCGGATTTCAGCCTCGGTGAGCACTTTGTCCATCAGCTCCTTGATGTTCAGGCCCTTTTTGGCCGAAATCTCCTGGCACTGGCAATCGCCACCCCAGTCCTCGACCAGCACGCCCGCTTCGGAGAGCTGCGTCTTGATCTTCTCGACGTTGGCTTCTGGTTTGTCTATCTTGTTGAGCGCCACGACGATGGGCACGCCCGCCGCCTTTGAGTGGTTGATCGCCTCGATGGTCTGTGGCATGACGCTGTCGTCAGCAGCCACGACGAGGATGACGATGTCAGTCACCTGGGCACCTCGGGCACGCATGGCGGTAAAAGCTTCGTGACCCGGAGTGTCGAGGAAGGTGATGTGACGGCCACGCTCGACTTCCACCTCGTAGGCGCCGATGTGCTGCGTGATACCACCCGATTCGCCCGCAACCACATTGCTCCTGCGAATGTAATCGAGCAGCGAGGTCTTGCCATGATCGACGTGGCCCATAATGGTGACCACCGGCGGGCGAATCTGCATATCCTCTTCGTTGTCGAACTGCTCTACAACCGATGTGGCTTCGATTTCAGAGATGAACTCGGCCTCGAAACCGAATTCGAGACCGATCAGCTCGATGGTCTCCTTGTCGAGACGCTGGTTGATCGTGACAAACTTGCCCATCGAGAAACATTTCTGGATAATATCCTTGGCGGTCAGACCCATCAGCTCGGCAAGCTCGTGCGGCGAGGCGTACTCGGTGACGCGCATGATGCTCTTTTCGGCTTCACGAATCGCTTCGGCCTCCTCGTATTCGCGTTCGCGCTCCATACGACGCATCTTGCGGAACTTCTGACGGGAACCGGACGATGTGCTCTCGTCCATGCCGCTGATCGTGTTCTTGATATTCTGCGAAATGACCTTGTCGTCAACTTCAACCTTCTTTTTCTTCTTGCCTTTCTTCTTCTTGACGGCGCTCGACTCTTCTCCTGAAGCTGCCGGTGCAGCTTCAGCAGGAGCCTTGACAGCCTTCTTTCTGGCTGCTTCGCTCTCTTCGGTTCCGGAGCTCACGACATTTTCAAACTCTCCCTTGAGTTCGACAGCACTCTCCTTGAAATTCTTCTTGCGGGATTTCTTTTTCCGGTCAGCCTCGCTTACAACATCGATCGTACCGAGAACCGTCAGACCACCGATTTTCTGAGGAGCCTCATAGGTCTGCATCGACTCAGGCAAGGTCTGAACAAGGGGCGTCATCGCTTCAGGCTCCCTGATGGCCTCCATGACCGGCTCTTCGACAACAGATTCCGATACTTCAGGTTCAGCTGCGGCAACAGGCTCGGGTTGTGGTTCTGGTTCTGGTTGCACCTCAACAGATGCAGGCTCCTCGATAACCGGAACGGAAACCGGAGGCTCAATGGCGACTTCTATCGGCTGGAAAAGTTCGGACACCACCGGTTCAACAGCAGGAGGTACAGCAGCAACAGGCACAACGACTTCAGCAGGGGTCTCCTTTCTGACTTCAGGCGCATGCACTACTGGAGCGAAGCTGAGACTCTCCTTGAGCTGCTGCTCCTTTTCATACGCTTTTCTCGACTGTTCTTCAAGTCGTGTCAGACGCTTCTGCTTTTCAGCCCTGATCTTTCTGGTCTCATCAACCTGCTTCTTCTCCTGGCTGAAATTGCCGAAAATCATATCGCGCATATTCTCTTCCACCATAGAGGAGGTGGAAGCCACTCTGCCCCCTTCCTGCTTGACAAACTGCAGGACCTCCTGAGGGCTGACCTGCAGCTCCCTGGCAATATCACTGATTCGGTACCTTATCTGCTTTTCCTCGATGGCCATTAGCTTCTCCTGGATGATTATCCTCTTGCCGGAATTCCTTTACAACCCGCCGCCCCGACGCCTGCATGGAAATCCCGTAGTAATTCTCAGTTTGTTTCTTCTTCCCGACGCTCTTCCTGATTCATGCCCTCGCCCAAGAGCATCCTTTCACGGCTGTCGTCGAGCAAAGCTCTGAGATCCTCCTCACTGAACTGCTCCCGCACCGTACGATAAATCGTTTCGGCAATCTTCCTCCAGTAACGCTTCTCCTCATCGGAAACTCTTCGTTCGCGCGGTTTGACCGGTTTACGACCCTTGGTGAATACAAACAGCTCTTCGCTTTTCTGCGTACCGATCAGGGCATCCTCGATCTGTTCGACACCCGCCTTCAGAATTTTCTTGGCCGTATCGAGCCCGCCATCGAGAAGCTGGTAGATCATGTCGTCGCCAAACTCCTCGCGGAACTCGATAATATCAATATCATTCGGGTCTTCGAGCGATTTGTCGATCACATCACGATAAACGTCGATCTCGTAGCCCGTCAGCTTTTCGGCCAGGTGGATATTGTTACCGTTCTTTCCGATGGCATATTTGATCTGGTCAGGTTTAAGCATGACCCTGGCCTTGCGGGTTTTCATATCAGCATGAACCGTCATCGGATCGATCTTTGCCGGCTGCAGGGCACGGGCGATATAGATCTGCGGCTCGTCGGTATAATAGATGACATCGATATTCTCGTTGTTCAGCTCCTTTACGATGCTCTGGATACGCTTGCCCCGGTACCCGACAGTCGCGCCGACAGGATCGATCCGCGAACTGGTCGATTCGACAGCCACTTTGGCCCGCTCCCCGGGAACACGCGCAATACCCTTGATAACGATAAGGCCGTCAAGAATTTCGGGCACCTCGCTTTCGAAAAGCTTGTAGAGAAAGCGGTCATCAACCCTCGAAACAATCACCTTCATGCCACCATCCGACTTTTCGCGTTCGATGACCGAACCGTCATCGAGACGCGACTTGACCTTCTCCCGCTCGATGCGTTTGACATACAGCTTCATCCTCGGCGTACGACGGGGATTGTCCTTCTTCATCATTTCGGCTTTTGGAAGCACCAGTTCGACACGATGATCCTTGGAGGTATTGTAGGTGAAAATCACTTCGTTCGGTCTGACCTGGTATACCTCGCCGGCAACCACTTCACCAACCTTCTCAAGGCAGTCTTCATAAACCACGAGACGCTCAAGATCCCGAACCTTTTTCTGTACCGACTGCTTGATGATCTGAATCGACTTGCGGGTCAGGTAGTCGTCGAGCTTGATCGGGCCCTCCTCATAGTAATCACCAAGCTCAAGCGAATCATCGATCTTGCGCACCTCGTCGATACCGATCTCGATTGTCGGAAGATCGACCTCCCCGACGATTTTTTTCAGGATATAGACCTCGAAATCGCCTCGCTCGGGATTGATGAATATATTGGACTCAACTTCGGGATCGTAATCTTTCCTGAGCTGTTTCTGGATGATCTCCTTGAGCAGATCGGCAATGTCCATCTTGACTGCAGCGCTTTCAGAGCGCTTGTCCAGAAAAACCTTCGACTGCTCGATTTCCCCGAAAGCACTGGCAATCAGCGCCTTCTGATCATGAGTTTCACCCTTAACCTGCTTTCTTGGCATCGCTGTGTTATCTTTTTTTTATAAAATAGTCTGCGACTCGTTCTGGCACATCCCGGAACCCAATCTCAAATATCAGTCTGTACTACAGCCCTGACGACGTCGGCCAGACGCAGCGTCAAGGGAGGCTGTCCTGCTGTTTTCTTTTTCTTTCCTGCAATTAATACTTCAACGGTAATCGAAGACTCCTCGCTGTCACCTGCAGATGCCTCAAGCAGACGTCCCTCGATCTCCTTCGACTGCCCTTCATGATCCAGGTACGCAACCCTCAGCTTCCGTCCCAGATGCCTGAGATACTGACGCTGCAACCTCAGAGGCTCTCCGATACCGGGTGAAGAAACCATGAGATCGAAATCCCCGCCTGCCAGCATGATGTTTTCCTCACACCCTTCAAGATGCGCCCTGATGGCTCGACTCAGCCTTGCACACTGATCGATGCTGATTCCCTTGTCGGTATCGACATCAAGTTCAATCTTCCTGCCACCACCCCGAACCACGGCCTCCACCAGATAGATATCCTCGCCGGTTGAGGCTGACACTTCGGCAATCGACTCGTCGATCGCCTTTCTTATCACTGCATCCATCATCCCGTCCATACGTTCATTCGAATTACCAAAAACAAAAAAGTGGGGATACCCCACTTTCAGAAACCGTTCTTTTTCAGGCCAGTGCTCCGGTGAGCGAAAATATACAAAAAACCGCCGAGAAGCCAAAAAGATCGTTATGCAAACGACAGGTCAATTCATTCTTTTTGTTTGATCTGACTTTCAATAACCTCGAACTCCGCATCCTCGGCCTGTCTGCTGCCAACGGAAGTTGATGGTCTCCGCCCTCCGGTACGTTCGTAACGGTCAGCATTGGCCGTGATGCGGATCACACGGCTCACAAACCGCACAGCCAGCCACAAGGCTGTCAGAAGAAGAATGATTTTCAGCATGATCAATCTCAAACATCGATCAGCCCGAAACAACTCCCTTTCCGGGCCAATACTGGATTTACTGATATAGTCGATGAAACCGGCATTGTAAAGACAACTCATCCCATCAGCTTCGCTTCGATACAATCCGGAATGCTTACCTGCCCCGGAGAAGTGCGATGAGGCGCTCCCTGTCGATACGGTGCCTGAAAGCCAGGTGGCCGTCGATCAGGACAACGGGAATATCCGTGCCGTAAAGCCCCAAAAGAGCGGGATCATAGGAAATATCCCTTTTCTCGATCCGGAAAGGGATGAGTCTTCCGACCTCTTCAAGCACCGCCATAGCCTCTTCACAGAGGCAGCACTCCGGTTTGCCATAGATGGTCACTACGGGACTCATGATCTGAGCGCGTCCCTCATCGACGGCTCATGCAGAATCCCGATGACAGCATCGAGGTCGAGCGATGTCTGCTCTGAAGTCACCAGATTCTTGAGTGAATAGATTCCCGACTCGAATTCCGATTTGCCGACAAACAACGCATAGGCCGATCCCATGCGGTTGGCTTCACGCATCTGCGCCTTCATACTCCGTCCCGCAAGGTCGATCTCCGTCTTAAGACCCGCCTTGCGCAATCTGAAAGCGATCTGCATACCATGATCGGCAAGCTCCTGCTGTTGCACAACAACGTAGACCAGTGGCCCATGCGGATTGAGGGTAGCGAACAGCCCCTGCTTCTCCATGGCGATCATGAGCCTTTCCATGCCGACGGCGAAACCAACGGCCGGAAGATCACCTGAAGCACCGAGTTCACTGGCCAGCCCGTCGTAACGTCCGCCTCCGCCAATGGCGTCCTGGGCTCCAAGTTCGGAACTGGTCACCTCGAAAGCGGTATGACAGTAATAATCGAGACCGCGAACCAGCAGATGATCGATCTCATAATCAATACCCCGGTCGTCGAGACAGGAGAGCACCTTCTCGAAATCGGCCACAGCTTCGGACTTGAGGCAGGAGAAGAGCTTCGGCGCGCCGGCAATCATCTCCTTCAGAGCCGGATTCTTGGAATCGAGAATCCTTAACGGGTTCTTTTCGAGCCGCTCTTTCGATGACTCATCCAGATCAGCCTCATAAGGCAGAAAATAGGACCGCAGAGCTTCACGATACCGCGCCCGGTCATCGAGATCACCGAGCGAGTTGATGCGCAGCCGCAAACCGTGCAGACCGAGAGTCTCGAAGACCTGCATCATGAAGGTCAGCACTTCGGCCACTGCCGCCGGCGAGGAAACACCAAGCAGTTCGGCACCGAACTGGGTGAACTGGCGCTGGCGACCCGCCTGAGGCCGCTCCTTGCGAAAAAGATCGCTGATGTACCAGAGCTTGTGAACCGGAGCCTGGGAGAGCAGATTCTTCTGCAGGCAAGCCCGCATGACACCGGCGGTCATCTCCGGTCTGAGTGTGATGGAGCGCCCCGAAGGATCGGGAAGAAAGGTGAACATCTCCTTGCCGACAATATCGGTGGTCGAACCGATGCCCCTCTGGAACAGCTCGGTATACTCGAACACTGGCGTACGTATCTCACTGAATCCGTACAAAGCAGCTATCGAGCGGATAACCCCCTCGACATAATGCCACTTCGATATCTCTTCGGGAAAAATATCCCTTGTTCCTTTCACTGCCTGGAACTGCATCATATTCTGCCTTGCTGTCAATACTTCAATACTGTCATATCTGGGGTAAATCCTTTTCCTCTTCCCGGAAAAGAGCGAGCACTTCGCCCGGTGTTGCCGCCTCCATGATCCTTCGACGGACATCGTCACGTCCGGCAAGTCTGGTGATGCGGCCAAGCAACTTGAGATGCTCGGAAAGCATGGATTCAGGAGTGGCAAGCAAAAAAACGATCTTCACCGGCTGGTTGTCGATAGACTCGAAATCGACTTCGTTCGTCAGCGTGGCAAGCGCGAGCACCGGTTCGGTCACGGCTGAGGTCTTGGCATGAGGCAAGCCGATATTTTTGCCTATACCCGTGGACATCTCCCGTTCACGCTTGCGTACATCTTCGGCAAGCTGCCTGATATCCCTGACCTTTTCGTGACCAGCCACCATGGCAATCAGTGCATCGATCACTTCGTCCTTGGACCCGGAACCGAGATTCAGGTTGATTTGCTTTTCTGTGAGAAGGGCTTCGATTTTCATGGTCGATGACAGAATTGCAGAATGTAGCCGCAAGCTCGCGATACCGCACTCTCCGATGAATCATGCCGGACAGGACAAGCCGGTGATCACGATAAATAACAACAGTGAAACAGCTCAAAAAAAAACAGAACGTGAATATAAAAAAAACAATCTTTTCGTCCCGGCTTTGATCGATGAAAGATCAGCCGTGAAAAACAAGAAAATAGAGCAGAGGCGAAATGAACATCACGGTATCGAACCTGTCGAGCACCCCTCCGTGCCCCGGAATGACGCCGGAAGAGTCCTTGACACCAGCATCACGCTTGAACATCGACTCAAGCAGATCGCCTGCCGGCGCCACCATGCCGATAAGCAGGCCCGCCACCATTGCCCGGCCATCCGGGCAACCGGCAATGAACGATGAGCAGCACCATGCAGCCATAACGCTTCCGGCAATACCGGCAAGGTAGCCTTCCCAGGTTTTTTTAGGACTGATGCGGGCAAAAAGCTTGCGCCTGATGAACCTCCCCCCCAAACGGCTGCCACCGAAATAGGCAAAAATATCCGCCGACCAGACACACAGAAACATCAGCAGCACCAGAGCCTGGCCGGAACCGGTACCGGAAGGTTCCGAAAGACGCAGCCTGAGAAGCGCACCGAAGGTCAGGTTCACATACAAAAGGCCGACAAGCGTCGAGCCGATGTTCAGGAACTGGGAGCCCTGATTGCGCCACAACTCAAGCACATACAGAAACATGACCACGGCAAGCATCGCTTCCCAGTAATCGATAAACCTGAAATAGAAATTGAGCTGGATGAACGAAGTCAGCGGCAACAGAATGAAGATCGACGGAGGATGAGCCCGGTGTTCGGCAAGGCGCCGGAACTCGTAAGTAGCAATGAGACTGAGTACGAGCACCATCCCCATGAAATAGAGACCACCTTTGCTATTGAGCCAGAGAAGCAGTGGGATACCCACGATGGCTACCGCCACTCTCTGCGTGAGATTGCTTTGCATCAGGAAAAGGATGTCAGCGATGTCCGTCGGACATCGGGTTATCGGCATGCTGCAATGCCGGCTTACCCGGGAAATAACGGATAAGCAGAAAAAAAACAAACAAGGAAACCATCACCAGAAACCACCACTGCCAAAGGAAAAGAATACCGGAAGTCGCTGCGACAGAGTCTTCGGAACCGCCCCAGACTTTCAGAAACACAAGCGCCGCCAGGTTGTTGACACCGTGAGCCACAGCAGGAACCAGGAGATTATCCGATTTTATATAAATATACCCAATATACCAGCCAAGCAAAGTCAGCGGTACAAGATTGAACCACTCCATGTGAAAGAGCGCGAACACCAGACCAGTGAAAAGAACCGCCTTTTGCGATGACAGGTTCACCGCAATGCTTTTCTGTACGTATCCGCGAAAAAAAAGCTCTTCGCATAACGCAGGAGTGAGCACCAGCACCAGAACAGACCACAGAAAGGCCGCCGGAGATGCGCCACCGGCAAGTTTGCTTATTAGCAGGTCGAGATGCGCCTGCTCCTGCATGATCGACCTGCCCGGTTCGCCAAGAAGAGGCAACAAAAGGGTCTGCAGCTCGACAATGGTGTAAAGAAACGGTTGCAGAAGAAGTATGCCTGCTCCGGCAGCCATCGCGGAAAGCAACCCGCCACGCCGGCCTATACCCAGCCAGTCAAGGGTCGCACTTCCGAAAAAGCCTCCACCGGTAAACCGGCTGACAAGCCAGAATACCGGCAAGGCAAGCAGCACTATCTGCCCGACAGCCTGAACAGCCAGCAACTTGGGCAGCACCGCATCGGTCATCCATCTGAAACCGTCGTCGAGAGGCCTGCCTCCGGTCACCAGCATGGTCAGAAGAGTACCTGCAAGCGGATAGGTCACCAGAATTATGAGCAACGCCAGCATGATGCTGAAAAGACGCGGATGCCTGGTATTTCCCTGTTCGTCAACTGAATTCATGAAGCTCGGTTCGGCGGTTAAACAATTGCCCTTTTCTGCTGGCAGGTACCCTCTATTATCCGGTATTACAAACAATAAACAAACACGAAAACCGGTTCTGTCCGAAATATCAGCCTTTTTTTACAAAAAAAGCTGCTTATCTTTAGAGCCATTAGAGCTGTTCGTCACTTCGGCAGAAAGAGGTCACAATCAAACAAAAAGCCAGAAGCAATGAGTGCCGGGTACTGAGTGCCGGGTACCGGGACGATAACAGCAAGCTCAGATTCTGTAAGGGCATGCAGAGTCCTCCAACCCTGCACAACCCATTCCGATAACCGCCCGTACCCCGGGCTCAACGTTCATGTATCGTGAAAATTCTTGTTACCGGCGCCGCCGGATTCATTGGCTTCCATCTTTGCGAACGTCTCGCGTCAAGAGGGGATGAAGTGGTCGGCCTCGACAATATCAATGATTATTACGACCAGCGCGTCAAATACGGACGCCTCGCGTTTTCGGGCATCAAGGAGTCTGCCATCGAATACGGCAAGCCTGTGCAATCGTCAAAATATCCCGGCTACCGCTTCATCAAGCTCAACCTCGAAGACAAGGAGGGAATCGACAATCTGTTCAGAACGGAAAAATTCGATGCCCTCTGCAATCTCGCCGCCCAGGCCGGCGTCCGCTACTCACTCACCAATCCCGGCTCTTACGTCAACTCGAATATCGTTGGTTTCGTGAACCTGCTTGAGGCGGCCCGCCATAACAGTCTCGGCAATTTCTGCTATGCCTCCAGTTCATCGGTCTACGGTCTGAACGAACGCCAGCCATTCTCGGTACACGACAACGTCGATCACCCGGTAAGCCTTTATGCTGCAAGCAAGAAATCGAACGAACTGATGGCCCACACCTACAGCCACCTGTTCGGCATCCCGACCACCGGCCTGCGATTCTTCACGGTCTACGGCCCCTGGGGACGGCCCGACATGGCCCTCTTCCTCTTCACCAGGGCAGCCATCGAAGGACGCCCGATCGACGTCTTCAACTACGGTAACATGCAGCGCGACTTTACCTATATCGACGACATCGTCGAGGGAGTCGTTCGCGTGCTCGACCATCCAGCTCAGCCGAACCCCGCCTGGAGCGCCGCCGATCCCGATCCCGGCACATCCTCCGCACCGTACAGAATTTACAACATCGGCAACAACCAGCCGGTCAAGCTGATGGATTACATCGGAGCGCTCGAAAACGCACTTGGTGTCACCATCGAAAAGAACCTGATGCCTATACAGCCGGGCGACGTGCCCTCAACCTACGCCGATGTCAGCGACCTGGTGGCGGAACTTGGCTATAAACCGGAAACAACGGTACAGGAAGGGGTAAACCGCTTTATCGCCTGGTACCGCGAATTCTTCAACGTCTGATCGCACATCATGGAAAAAACGAAAATAGCGCTGATCGGCCTGGGCTATGTCGGCCTGCCTCTCGCCGTCGAATTCGCAAAAATATTTCCTGTTGTCGGATTCGATATAAAACAGGATCGAATCGATGAGCTGAAACAAGGATGCGATTCGACACTTGAAGTCGATGAAAAGGAGCTTGCCGGCGTACTCACGGCAAGCAACCCTTTGACCACAGATGACGGGAATGGACTATACGTCACCTCCGGTATCGACCAGATCGCCGGAGCGAACATCTACATCATCACGGTTCCGACACCGACCGACAGGCACAACCGTCCGGTGCTGACTCCACTGGTCAGGGCCAGCGAAACCGTGGCCAAGGTACTCAAACAGGGAGATATCGTCATTTACGAATCAACCGTCTACCCCGGAGCAACCGAGGAGGACTGTGTTCCCGTGCTCGAACAGGTCTCGGGCCTGGTGTTCAACCGTGACTTCTTCGCTGGTTATTCCCCCGAACGGATCAACCCCGGCGACAAGGAGCACACAGTCACCAGAATCAGAAAGGTGACCTCCGGCTCGACACCAGAAGCCGCCCGCAAGGTCGATGATCTCTACCGGGCGGTCATTAAGGCGGGCACACACCTTGCCTCTTCGATCAGGGTCGCCGAAGCCGCCAAGGTGATCGAGAACTCCCAGCGCGACATCAACATCGCCTTCGTCAACGAACTGGCCATGATTTTCAACCGCATGGGTATCGACACACTCGAAGTGCTCGAAGCAGCCGGCACCAAATGGAACTTCCTCCCCTTCAGGCCCGGCCTGGTCGGAGGCCACTGCATCGGTGTCGATCCTTACTACCTGGCACAGAAGGCGCAGGAGTACGGTTACCATCCGGAAATCATCCTGGCCGGACGCCGCCTGAACGACAACATGGGGCGCTACGTCGCATCTGAGGTAGTGAAACTGATGATCGCTAAAAACATCATGATCAAGGGCTCGAAGGCGCTCATGCTCGGCATCACCTTCAAGGAGAACTGTCCTGACATCCGGAATACGCGTGCGGTCGATATTGTCGCCGAACTCCGACAGTACGGCATTGAGGTCGATATTTTCGATCCCTGGGCCAACCCTGTGGAGGTAGAGCATGAATACGGTCTGGAGTGCATCAAAGAGCCCACCGGAGAGTGTTACGCCGCGATCATTCTGGCCGTGGCCCATCAGGCGTTTGCCGGCATGGACATCCGCTCGCTCTGCTCATGCCGGAACGCCGTGGTCTATGATGTCAAGGGCGTGCTCCCGGCGGGGGATATCGACGGCAGACTCTGAAGGATGAAAATTCTCTTCATCAACTCCGCAAGAGAGTGGGGCGGCACGGAAAAATGGACCCGGATGGCCGCCCGCAAACTTGCGGAGACCCATGATGTTGCGCTCATATACCGGAAAGAGGTGGTCGGAAGCAATTTCGATCTGCAGAAATTCAGGCTTCCCTGCCTGAGCCATATCGATCTGTACACGCTCTTCCGGATGGTCACCATTATCAGAAAAAGCGGCACGGAGGTGATCATTCCCACCAAGCGCAAGGATTACCTGCTCGGCGGTCTTGCCGGACGCATAACAGGCGTACCGATGATTCTGAGGCTCGGTGCCGACAGGAAACTGCGATGGCCCTGGCAGCGATTCATGTACCACACCCTCAGCAGCGGCATCATTGTCAACGCCGGTAAAATCAAAAAAACCCTGCTGGAAGCCGGCTACATCCCCGAAGAGAAAATCAGGGTCATCTATAACGGGCTCGATACCGCAGAGATCGACAGGCTGCGATCGGAGTACCCGGTGCTCAAACCATTCCCTGTCACCATAACAGGTCTGGGCCGGCTGACCTGGAACAAGGGATACGACTTTCTCATTCGCGGCTTCGCCAGATATGTTGAAACAAGCGGCAATCACGATGCCGGCATGGTTATCATCGGCGAAGGAGCGCAGAAAGAGGAGTTCGTCAAGCTGACGGAAGAACTGGGGCTTCAGAAGCGAGTGCTCTTCCCCGGTTTCCAGAGGAATCCCTACCCGTGGCTGGCAGCAAGCGACATCTTCGCCGTCACCTCCACCAACGAGGGGCTGCCCAACGCCCTGCTTGAAGCGATGTACCTCGGCAATGCCCCCATCAGCACCAGAGCAGGCGGAGTCGATGAGGTCATCGAGCACAACGTGAACGGCTACCTGCTTGATTACGGAGATGTCAAAACCCTGGCGGATACCCTGCGCACGCTTTGCGAGTCACAGGATATCCGCTCGGCATTCGCCCTTAAAGCCAGAAAGCGGATTATCGAGCAATTTTCATTGGCACGGATGAGCAGCGAAATTGCCGATTTCTGCCGGGATACGTTATCCGGCAACAGATATAAATAGATTAAGAGATTATAGCCTGTGGTGTTATTATAAGGTTGTCAATTATGGACAATAAAACATGAAACTAAAACCAGTTTCCAGTTCATGCCTTTATACAAAGAGTATTGACACATTGTATTGCTGGAGCAATAACTCAACCCTTGATATTGTCAACCAGTCCGCATAAAACTATGAATATACTTTTCACCTGCTCAGCGCGAAAATGGGGCGGCAACGAAGCGTGGATTTTGAACGCGGTGCAAGTGCTCAGCCAAAAGCACCGAGTAATGCTGGCTTATCGGGCTGATGAAGTAGGCAACCGCTTCTCGATAGATAAATACCGCTTGCCATTCATGAACGAAGTCGACCTGCTTACCCTGAGTAGACTGGTGTCTATCATCAGGCAACATGGTATCGATGTTGTCGTTCCGACAAAACGAAAAGATTACTTTCTCGCAGGTATCGCCTGCCGGATTACTGGAGCAAAAAACATCCTGATTCTAGGCATTGTCAGAAATCTGGATAATACTCTTGTCAACAATCTTGTTTATAACATCCTCGCCGATGGCATCATGGTGAACGCACAGGTCATCAAGGAGGTTCTGCTGCAATCCCATTTTATGAAACCGGAAAAAATAGCGGTCATCCCCAACGGCATATCAATCGATCGCAGCAGCATTGCCTCCATAAAAAAACCGTTCGATTTCACGATTACTTCGCTGGCAGAACTGAGCGAAAGAAAAGGCTTCGACTTTCTGATCAGAGGATTCACCAGATTCCTTAAAGCATACGTTATTACTGATGCAGGTCTGGTCATCATGGGATCAGGAGGTGAGAGAGAAAAACTTGAAACTCTGACAGAATCACTCGGTATAAAACGCTTTGTAATCTTTACCGGTTTCGTTAAAAATCCTTATCCTAATCTGCTAGCTGGTGATGTATTCGCCCTGACTTCTAAAAACGAGGGCTTCCCTTATGCCATTATCGAAGCGGCATTGCTTGACAACGCGATCATTACTACCAAAGCCGGTGGAACGGAAGAGTTGCTCAAGGACAATGAGCACTGCCTCTATGCTGATTACGGAGATGAATCACTCCTCGCAGCTCAATTCCACCGTTTATACCATGACAGGAATCTCAGGAAACGGCTTTCCGACAATGCAAGAAAAACAACCCTGGAACGGTTTTCCTCGGAAAAAATGGAAAAAGAGATGATCAGTTTCTTCCACAAAATCCTAAACTGATAGAAAACCCTTGGCATGAAAAAACCAAATCAATGAACATTCTCTTCATCAACTCCATAAGCCGCAACAAATTCGGAGGCGGAGAAAAATGGATGATCAACGCAGCCAAAGGGCTGACCGAACGGGGCCACAACGTTGTACTGGCCAGCAAGAAAAACTCCAGACTCCTGAAATATGCCACTGAACGTGGTGTCCAAACCAAAGTCCTGAGCATCCGCAGCGACTTCAGCCCGCTGGCAACCCTTCGAATCGCGTGGTGGATGAAACGGAATCAGACCGATGTGCTCATCTGCAACCTCAACAAAGACGTACGCGTTGCCGGACTGGCAGCCCGGATCATTGGCCGGCCCATTGTGCTGGCGCGCCACGGTATGCTGCTCTGCAGCCGGAAATGGAAGCACAAATTCACCCTCACCCGCCTTACCGACGGCATCATCACCAACAGCCAGACCATCAAACATGCCTATGCGAACTATCGCTGGTTCGATGACAACTTCGTCAAGGTCATCTATAATGGCCTGAGCATCCCGCAGAACGTCATTCCATTCGATTTCGCAGCGCACTATCCCGGCAAGAAAATCATCTACAGCGCCGGCCGTTTGTCAAAACAGAAAGGGTTCGGCTATCTGATCGAAGCAGCAGGCTATCTCAGAAACAAACGCGATGATCTCATCTTTGTCGTCTCGGGTGAAGGCAAACTCGAAATCGAACTGAAAAGACAAGTGAAAGATTTCGGAGTCGAAGACTCTTTCGTGTTTCTCGGCTTCACTCCCGACATCTACCCCTACCTGAAAGGGTGCGACCTGTTCGTGCTCGCCTCACTTTTTGAAGGTATGCCCAACGTGGTCATGGAGGCCATGGCTATGGGAAAACCGGTCATTGCAACCGACGTGAACGGTGCACGCGAGCTTATGGGTGCTGACTCGAAAAGCCCGGTCTGCAATACGGGCCTCATCATCCCCTCGAAAGACCCGCAGGCCATCGCCGCTGCCATCGAAAAGATCATCGACACGCCCCATGCCCTCGAATCCTATGGCCGCGCCGGTCGTGAACGGGTCGAAACGCATTTCACCGTTCCGATCATGATCAACAATCTCGAAGCGCATCTGGAGCAGAAGCTCGCCGAAATAAAAGGGAGATGACGAGACCCAAAAAAAAGAAGAAACGGCAGTTCCGGCAGGCTTTTGCCCATTTCCTGCAACGTATAACGCCAGCCAGAAGTGGCGTAGCCGAATTCAGCGGCCCGCTGGACTCCATCGCCATTCTCGCCCAGGAGAAGCTCGGTGACTGCGTCCTGCTCACCCCGCTCATCAGAAACCTGCGCAAGGCGTTTCCCTATCTTGAAATTCACATCATCGCGTTCAGCCGCGCCTCGGCAAATTTCTTCATGAGCGATCCGGAGGTCACGGCAGTGCACCAGGCCAAAAAGCATCCGGAGAGATACATCAGGAAAGTGCTCTCCCGGAAGTTCGACCTGCTCTTCAACACCAAGGACCATCCCTCGACCTGGTTTCTGCTCCAGTCCGCACTCATTCCGGCCCGGTTCAAAGTGGGCCACGCCAACCCGTTCCACGAAGGATTGTACGACCGGCTCATCGATATGGAGTTCCACGCTCACATGGCACTGAAGAACTGCAGCCTGCTCTCCGTGACCGGCATCGCCGCGGATGCGGAAGCTTGCCGCCCGTCGCTTCCAGCAATGCCTCTGACGGATGAATTCAAGGCATTCCTGAGCAAGATCGAAAAGGATAAAGCTCTCGGCATCAACATCAGCGCCGGTGAACCGAACCGGCTCTGGACGGAGGAGAAGTGGCAGGCGCTGCTCGAACGCTTCCCCGACGAACGCTTCATCGTGCTCTCCGGCCCGGAAGAGATCGAGGCAAAACTCCGCCTCGAAGAGCGCTGTACAAACGTCATCGCCTCGCCTTCGACCCGGAACCTCTACGAAGCGAGCCGCATCGTCTCGAAGCTGCGGCTGCTGGTGACACCCGACACTTCGATGGTTCACGTCGCCTCCGGAAACGGAACACCCATCGTCGGCCTCTATCGTGAAGCCCCCCAGGACATCTCCCGCTTCGGCCCTTTCGCCATCCCCTTCGAGCTGGTCATCTCGAAAAGCGGAACGGTCAGCGGCATCGAGCCCGACGAAATCGCCACCGCTGTGTCACGTCTCATGCAAACATCTGTCCAGAGCTGAGCGCCCTTTCTGTTGGGAAAGAAAAACCGGATCAACTACATTAAGTATCACCTGAAACGCACCGGAACCGGGCTTATGACCTTTGTTGCCACTCTATCGGCGCTTATCCCAGGCATCGCGCTATTGCTGCTTATCCGCCATCGACTGAAACGGCGAAAAGCCAAAATGGCCCTCCGTGACAACCATGTCTGGTCGATCGGCCTCTACGAAGGCCCCGATCCGGTGACGCTGCAACCATATCCCGGCATCAGCAATCCGATACTTACCGCAAATGATGTCACGGATGTCAAGGCACGCTTCGTGGCAGACCCGTTCATGATCAGGCGCAACGGACGGTTCCATCTCTTTTTCGAGGTTCTGAACACCGGAAGGGAAACCGGCGAAATCGGCCATGCCTGCAGTGAAGACCTGAAAACATGGCGCTACGGAAGCATCGTGCTGAAAGAGAAGTTCCACCTCTCCTATCCTTATGTGTTTGAACACGAAGGGGAAGCTTACATGATCCCTGAATGTGCCAAATCCGACAGCGTCCGGCTTTACCGGGCCACGGCATTTCCCTGTGGCTGGAAACCGGTCGCAACAATACTCAAAGGTAAAAAACACGAGGTACCGCTGCTCGACCCCTCGATCGTCTTCCATAACGGGCACTGGTACCTGTTCAGCTACATGCGGAAAGTGAACAATCTCCATCTGCACATCGCCGACTCGCTGACCGGCCCGTGGAAGGAGCACCCGGCAAGCCCCGTCTTCAGAAACAGCGACCATTTTGCTCGCCCGGGAGGAAGAATCGTCAGGGACGGCGCTGTGCTCTATCGCTTCGCCCAGGATGGCCAGCCCCGATACGGCAGCAAGGCGTGGGCCTTCCGGATCACCGAACTGACACCGACCACCTACCGCGAGGAGCCGGTTTCCGAAACAGCGGTCATTGCCGAGGGTCCGGAGCCGTGGCATAATGCAGGTATGCACACAGTCGATGCGCACATGATGCCAGACGGCCGCTGGATCGCGCTGGTGGACGGACTGGAAGATAAAGGCCGGACGAGCTGAAGCCGGGGTTGAACATAACTTGTTATACCACAACATGATCAGCATACTTTGTCTGCATGTCGCCGAAAATCAGGCCAGCTACCGTTACCGGGTAGAACAGTTCCTTCCCTTCTGGAAGGAGTACGACATCGATATGCGGCCCATGCGCATTACCAGCAAAAGCTATCCCGAAAAACTCTCGATTGCACTCAGGAGTGGAAAATATGATTACGTCTGGTTGCAACGCAAACCGTTGTCTCCGCTTTTCATCTCCCTCATTGCCAGAAACACACGGCTGATCTATGATTACGACGACGCACTTTACGCCGTGGAAAGCTACCTCACGGGAAACCCGAAACCAACCCAGCCCGGTTCGAAACAGATAATCCGCCGCCTTAACAGAATACTTAAACAATCATCCATCGTTTTTGCCGGCAGTGAAGCACTTGCTGAATATTCCCGCAGATTCAACCCTTCGAACACCTTCATCATACCTACAGCCTACAGCAGACTTCCTGAAACACCTCGCCCTTTGGAATCAGGAAACCGGCCTGTAACTATCGGCTGGATAGGCAATACAGGGAACCTCTATTTCCTCTCCATGATCGACGAGGCAGCATCCGCAATCCAGGCACGCTTTCCGGAGGTCAGATTCTCGGTCATGAGCGGAAAAGCGCCGGAAGGGCTAAAAACGAAATGGGAGTTAGTCAAATGGTCGAAAGAGGTGGAACACGAGTGGCTCGAATCGATAGACATCGGCATCATGCCTCTGGAAGATGACGAATGGAGCCGTGGAAAATGCGCATTCAAGCTGCTCCAATATATGGCGCACGGTAAACCAGTTGTAGCATCGGCGGTAGGAGCGAATCTCAACGCGGTGATCAACGGAAAAAGCGGATTTCTGGCCAGCTCTCAACCGGAATGGGAAAAAGCCTTCGAGTCACTTGTCACAAATCCCGAACAACGTCGCCACATGGGAGAAGAGAGCCTCAGGCACTACCTCTCGACCTACGAACGTCAACGGGTACAGGAACAGATAGCATCCCTTCTGCACAACCACTTCCGGCAAAGCAAAGCACGAAATCCACGCTGAAAACCCCTCCACACGGCTCCGCAAAAAGGGAACCGTAACCCGGACAATCTTCTGAGGCAGCCTCATACCCCTAAATCTACGACTACGGTGATAGGCCTGCCGCGCCTGTTATACTCAATTTCAAATACAGGATGAAGACACCTCTTACCAACAAGCCCTAAAGCAAAATTCGGAGCATGACACGCTTTTGTAACAAACTTTTTTTTATTACAATTTCGAAAAGGTTTTATTAACGTCATTAACAATAGTAAACAGCGTGCTCGATCTGACCGATTCAACCCTGCTTGGCAAAGGCTCCTCTCGACTCTGTTACCTGCACCCCGGCGATCCCGGCAAGTGTATCAAGATCACCTACACCCGCAACCCGGAGGTCGAAAAGGAAGAGCTGAAACACTACCGGCACCACCGGCGGCGCGGTATCTCATGGGAGATGGTGGCAAAAACCTACGGGCCGGTGAAAACCAGCATGGGCAACGGCGTCATGTTCAGCCTGGCGCGCGACTTCGACGGTGCAATCTCCCGCACGCTCGACCACTACCTGGCCGAGGAGCAACTCACCCCTCCGGCAGAGGAACTTTCCTCGCTGTTAGGCACATTCCGGAACTACATGATCGACGAACGCATCGTCATCCGTAAACTCAAGCCCGACAACATCGTCCTGGAACGCCTGACGCCCGACGAGGCGCGCCTCATTCTTATCGACAAGCTCGGCAACAACCAGTTCCTGCCTATCGCCAATTACTCGAACACCTTTGCCAAACGGGTCATTCTAAGGAAATGGAACACGTTTGAAAGGGATCTGATCAAAGAGTTTCCAGCCAACACGATTGTAAAGAGCGTTCTCGGCGGGAAGAGCTGAAACAGTGAAGCTTTCCAGCCTTTACCGCTTTTTCTTATCGGGAAAAAAACGATAGAGGATATCGACGCAGCGATTTTACGATAGCCCGGACTGCACGCGCGCGGTACTCTCCGGCAAAACGATCCTCCCGACCACTCCGCACGGAAAGCTTCAGCAGCTCCGGCAGGTCGCGACGCACCGACTCCCGGAATTTTTCGTACTCCTTTTCGTTATACCACAAATTGTCGATGACGACCCGGTCAAGCGCAAGGTTGGAGCTGAGAATAGTGGCAATCCCGTTCGGTGGCCCAGCGCGCAGAGCCTTCTGTTCGACAGCGATCTTCGAGCGCATCATGGCCATGCGCTTGTGCGACTCATTGGCGTCGTGCATCCGCCAGACAGAGAGCGGCTTGAGCGCGTATGCATAAACAGGAAAACCGGCAAAGGCGATTCTGAGGTACATGTCCCAGTCATCGTGAGGCTTGGTCCGGTCGTCGAATCCACCAAGCAAACGGAACAGATCGCGATGCACCAGCGGCGAAGATGAATGGATCAAATTGTCATCAGCCAGCCCCTGAGCAATATCGCCACTGGTGCCGGAACGAAACTTTTCCTGCACCTTCAGGCTCTTTTTTTCACGCACGCGCCCCTCGCAATCGACCACGTCAACCAGCGAAATTACCATGCATGGCTGCCCCTCGGAGGGAATCATCGCTGTCTGTTCAGCCAGTTTTTCCGGATACCAGAAATCGTCCTGGTCGAGCAAAGCGATGTAGTCGCCATGCGCATGCTCGATGGCGAAGTTCCTCGTGGCGGCCACCCCCTCGTTAGGCTTGGAAAAAATCCGGATCCGGTCGTCGTCCGGCAAGACTTTCCGGAACTCTTCGCTGCCACCGTCATTGACCAGCACCAGTTCGAGCACGGGCAGTGACTGCGAAAGCACCGATGCGACCGCCTGCCGGAACAGCTCCGGCTCCGGATTGTAAACAGCGATCACGGCAGAAATCATCTGGCCGGGCCGATCTGCGACCCTTGTGTCAGCGGACACGGAACGCTCCCTGCGCTATGTCAGAAGATGGGTAACGCATATTCTTTAAAGATACCACATTTTACTCATCCGACATCCGGTAACAAAGCCTGCGCGGCAACAATATCCCGACGAATGGTGAGGGCAGGCAACAGAAATAACGACAGAAAGCAGCCTGGACAAGTTTGGTGTTATTAGATTATATTAAAAGTCTTGTCACTGTGAATATCTGGTCTGACCGTTCATGAAGTTACTGCCGAGAATACTGCGCTATCTGGCTCCGTCGAAAGGCAAAATCGCGCTGGTCGTCGTGGTGAGCATGCTTACCTCGCTGTTCAGCGTCGTGTCGATATACTCGATTCTTCCGCTCCTCAACGAAGTTTTTACCCCATCACAACCGACTATCAGCGCCCAATCAGCGACTGCCAAAGCCGCTTTGCCCGATTCGGAGTTCGCTCCGCGCCAGACTTCGGCAGTCCGGACAATCGAGACAAAACAGCCAGTGGTGCCAGAAAAGGCCGACTCCAATTCGTTGAAAAAAAAGGCCGAAAAACTGAAAACCTGGGCGCTCGAACGGTTCCAGGCGATGTTCAGCGCGCCGACCCGAGAAGAGACGCTGCTGAACATCTGCCTGTTCCTCATTTCGGCCTTCGCCCTGAAAAACCTTTTCATCTATCTGAACAAGCAGATCATTTTCCGCATCCAGACCAAAACCGCCAAAAAGCTCCGCGACGACGTTTTCAGCAGCATCATTGAAATGCAGCTCGATTACTTCAACAAGAACCGGGTGGGCAACCTGATGAACTACGTCTATAACGACGTGGAAAACGTCAACAGCAGCATCAGTTCGACATTCGTCAACTTTTTGCAGAACCCCTTTTCCATCATCGTCTTTCTTGCCGTGCTGCTCGCTCTGAGCTGGCAACTCACTCTTTTTTCAGCAGTCTCCTCAATTTTCATTCTCATGTTCGTCCGCATGATCGGCAAGAACATCCGGGGACTGGCGCGGAAATACCAGGTCAGTATGGGCGATATGAACTCGGTGCTCCAGGAGAAATTCAACGGCATCAAGGTGATCAAATCGACCGCGTTCGAGGAGGTAGAACTGAACAAATTCAAAGCCTTCACCAAGGAGTTTCGGCATCTCGGCATTCGCATTTCGCAGCTCAAGAACATGATCGGGCCACTGAACGAAACGCTCATGATCGCGGCCATCGCCATGGTGCTCTGGTTTGGCGGCTTGCAGGTGTTTAACGGCGTGATGACGGCCAACGAGCTGCTCGTGTTCGCCTTCACGCTCTACTCGACGATGGGGCCGATCAAGCAGCTCGGCGAGGCGAACACCGCCATCCAGACGGGCATCATTTCGGTCGAGCGACTCTTCGAGGTGCTCGATGCCGAACCGGCCATCGTCAACGGTCAACGGCGCATCAGCAGCTTTTCCGACGCGATCCGCTTTGAGGATGTCTGTTTCAGGTACAACAAGGAGCAAACCGACGCGCCAAACATTCTCGACCATGTCTCCTTTGAAATCAAAAAAGGTGAAATGGTGGCGCTAATCGGCCAGTCGGGTTCAGGCAAATCAACGGCGGTCGATCTGCTGATGCGCTTTTACGACGTCGATTCGGGACGCATCACCATCGACGGCATCGACATTCGCGAGTTCGATTACAAGCGGTTACGCAAAATGATCGGCGTCGTCAGCCAAGAAGTGATCCTCTTTAACGACACCATCGAACAGAACATCGCCTACGGCGTGCATGACGAAATCGGACACGAGCAGATCGAGAAGGCGGCCCGGCTGGCCAACGCGCACCAGTTCATCATGGACAAAACCGACCAGTACGACACCATGATCGGCGACCGCGGCATCCAGCTCTCCGGCGGCCAGCGCCAGCGCATCGCCATCGCCCGCGCGATGGTCAAGAACCCCGAGCTGCTGATCTTCGACGAGGCGACCAGCGCGCTCGACAACGAGTCCGAAAAGGTGGTGCAGCAAGCCATCGACCACGCCATGGAAGACCGCACGGCACTCGTAGTCGCGCACCGGCTCTCGACCGTCAAGAACGCCGACAAGATCATCGTGATGGAGAAGGGCAAAGTTATCGAATCGGGCAACCACGCCACGCTGCTCGAAAAGAACGGAGTCTATAAAATGCTCTACGACATCCAGTTCGCCGGGAAAGCCGCGGGGCAGGATGCGACGGTTTCAGACTGAGCATCTTCAGCCAAACAGTTCAGAGACCAACCCTGTTTCCGAACAACCCTTTGCGATAATCTCGCCAAGCCCTTAAGCCGTAGTGAAGGTAATCCCAACGGTTATCACTGTACTTGAGTGACCGAATCAACTCTTTTCGCAACTCTTTACTGTGCGTCCTGAAAAAGGATTTAAACGAGTCGCCGTAAAGCTTTCTGATATAGAGTGCGTTTCTCACCATAAAATAAAAACGTTTTGGTGAATGAAACCAGCGCATTTTCTTTCTCCGGAAAAAGAAACCACTCATCTTGCCCTCGCCCACCTCATGATTGAGGTAGCAATTGGTTGATTGCAGAATTGTATAGCCTTTGGTTTTTGCCCGCAAGCAGAATTCATGATCAACCGAATCGATAAAGAGATCCTCGTCAAACATCCCGATCTGTCTTGCGATCTCAAGATTCAGAATATTACCAGATGTAAATACTATATCTCGCTCTACAAACCTGCAATCACCACCATCAGTCACAATCTTGCGATGATGTGGAGCATAAACCGCTACGGAAATGTCGTCTATTGCATCGATTGAGCTAAAATATTTCTGCGCCTGCTCTGGAGAATAACAGCTATCCTGATCCATGGTTAAAAGCCATTCATAACCATCCTGCGTAGCCTGTTTAATAGCAAGATTAAGCGCTGCACCTATTCCGAGGTTTTTTCCTGATGACAATAGTACTGTATTTTCAAGAGAAGCGATATAATCGATTCGAGCCGAATCAATGATTGGCGTGTTATCAACAACATATAGTTTATCAAGAATACTTCGATAGGTTTCAATATTTGAAAAATGTTCAGATGTGGGCTTGTAGAGAATAACAACACCACATATCATTTTTTGAAGTACCATGCAGAAACCCTCCAATGTCACACATTTCTCGTTAAGCCACAATATTCAGCGATTGTACGTTATCCTAAATGACTGAAGCTATTATTTGATAGAACTATATTTTACAGATCCAACGCGGCAAAACGGCAATAATCCTGAGAACAAATAACGGATATTTAACACTAAATGGAAAGTACCTTTTATAATTCCTCAAAAGTTCAAGGTTGAAATATTTCTTCTTTCTTAGATATTTTAAGCCATAAAAAGTAAAAGTATTTGACTTCACCCCATGGTCCATTATGCACTTCAGCTTGGCGTCAATATCATATGAAGAAGGAAGTGATAACACAAAATCTGTCCAGCGTTTGGTCCATATCCTGATAGCTTCACTCTCCCAACTCTTTTTCTCTTGACCTTTAACTTTCAAAGAGTCCACCGAAAAGTGAGGCAACCATCTAACCTTACACTTTTTTCCAGCCAGATACTCAAATATAATACCAATCTGAAGAAAGTTTGTATCCCGATAACGCATGAAATTGGCCTCCTGTAGCAGATGTTTTCTGTAAACCAAAGTACTTAAACATGTCATGTGCCACCCAATATTTGCAAGCAGTTCTTCTGCATCTGTAAATACCTGCTCTTCGACGTCTCTTACTCGTCCGGACGCGTTCACAACAATAAGATCGTAATCATCCTCCTTGCTGACTTTCAGAACCGCATTGAACGTCTCTTCAGGAATCAGATAGGTATCGCCAAGAAGCCAGACATACTCACTATTCGCATAGCCAAGGGCTTTCTCGAAATTTTTATCAGGCGTTATCGTATATTCATTACGATAATACCTGATGTTTTGAGCTGTATCCTGAAAGTGGCCGACAACTACACGAGTCTCATCACTCGATGCATTATCCGATATTATAATGGATACTCCGGCGTCAGCGGCCATGGCTGCATGAGCAGCAAGGCTTGCTTCGAGAAATGCTGCCCGGTTGAATGTAGGAAGGGCGATAGAAAGGCGTGCAGATTCTTGCATGAATGAATTCAGTCCTTCTTTTCAAAATTGATCCGTTCAGATTCATATACGCGAGGCCGTGCAAGTACTTGTGTATAAATAGCACCAACATATTCGCCGAGTATACCGATAAAAAAAAGCAAGACCCCAAAGAAAAAGAAATTTCCTATTAACAATGGTGCGATACCCGCCTGAAACGTATTCCAGAATATGAACTTACCGATCAGAAAGCCAAGGCCTGCGAGAAGGCTTATTAAAGAGAGTATAAAACCGAAAAAGGTAGCAATTCGAAGTGGCACCTTGGAATTGCTTATAATCCCAAGAATCCCCATATCATAAAGCGTAAAGAAATTGTTTTTCGTTATGCCTCTCTCCCTTCTTGGCTGTGTATAATTGACAGTCGCAACCTTAAACCCAAGCTCAGATATTATGCCCCTGAAAAAGGGATATGGGTCCTTGATCTCTCTTAAAATCCTTATAATCTTTCTGTCGTAAAGCCCAAAACCTGTGAAATTTTCAAATATATTGACGTCTGACATTTTTTTCAGAATCTTATAATACAAAGTTCTTATAGAATACATAACCTTATTTTCACGACTCTGATTCTTTACAGCAACTACGATATCATATCCATCCTCCCACTTTCTAACAAAATCGACGATCATTTCTGGTGGGTCCTGAAGATCGGCCACAATGGATATAACCGCGTCACCATCGCCCTGGATGAGCCCGTGGAATGGAGATCGAATATGACCGAAGTTACGTGAATTAACGATAACCTTGACATTACTATCGACCTCCGCAATCCGTATCAATATCTTTACCGTATCATCCTCAGAAGCATTGTCGATAAACAAATGCTCGTATCTGTACTCAGACAAATCTGACTCGAACACCTCCTTGACACGCCGATACACATGTTCAATGTTCTCTTCCTCGTTATAGCAGGCTGTTACCACGACGATTTTTCTCATCATAACTCACTCAATTCATATATTCGCAAAACGTACTCCTTATTATTTGAGATATCCGGCGTCCCCACTGTGCAAATAAAATCATTTATTTGCACATATTTTAAATATACAAATATTTGATCGCCTAAACATAGTTTATGACTTTCCACACTTTCAACGTATGAAGAATCACTAATAATAGCATACACATTTAGATTATCTTTCAATACACCAAGCTCGTGCAAATCACCAAGTGTCTTACCGACCACCTCAGGTGATCTTACAACAGTAATCATTCCGATGAAATCTTCATCATTTACGTTATCACCAAACAATTCATTATTATACACTTGATACTTCACCAACCTATACACACCACGACTTACCAGCGAGTCCATATACTTAATAAAATCTAGTTGGAGCAGCCGAGTCTGCTTTAAATCAGAATGTCCTTTATATACATACCAAGGAGGATCAAGCATTATAACAAGACGAGGCTTTTTTATCTTTATCTGAGATAATTCATCAATATATTGATCGCTACTAATCACATCAAACCACTGAACAATATTTTTGGTAACCGGAAGCTTATCGTGCAATTGATAAAATATTGGCATATCAGGATAGAGATATACGTCATCAGAACTACGAGATTTTTCATTAATTTCATTTCTCACATCTAAAAACAATTGATAAGTCGCTTCATCTACCTTAAAGTACTTAAGCTGCTCATACGGCAAATCAAATTTTGCCTGGGAAACCGCCCCTTGTCTCAAACCCCACCAATTATAAGGCTCTTTCTGTTTATATATTAGCAATGACAAAAACAAAGCACCAATGAAGGGGTAATATAAATACTCGAAACGCACACGATCATAATCACTTATCAGACTGCTGAATAGAGCTGATAATGCAAAAGGCATCACAATAAACAAACCACCAACACACAATCCAGCAGTCATACTATTAGCATAAACAAGAGCTAAAACAGGGAATAGCATAATGCTATACTTTTTTCGAATAAAGAACAAATAAACCAACAAATAAAGATAGATAATCACAATTACCACCGAAGCATCATCAACATCTCTAAAAAACACTATAGAGATCAACAAAAACAGCACAATCTCAATAATCCATACGAGATCAGGATAAGACTCCCTCATTTTGTCCTTTACCCAAGGATAGACAAGAAATAATAAAAAGAAATAAAGACCACCTTTAACAATCAGCTCTCTACTTCGATCATCAACGAATATTCGAGTAAGGACAGTCACAATCCCCCCCTTAGAATCATTGCTTACGGTCAAGCTGAGAATATCAAAAATACTCACACCGAACATTACCATATAAAAGAGATACGACAGAAAAAGAGACGCGACAAAAAGGGAAAACAGATAACCATCTCGTTTTCTCTTATTTATTAATAATTGCGCAGCACTTCCAACCAAAAATGCAACAATAAGAACCAAACCAATATTTTGCTTTAGGAAAAAAGTGCCGACCAAAAAAAATGACATCAAAAACCCAGAAAACGCCCTCCTAACAAGCCCCTTAAAAACATCATAAAAATCAAGCAAAAAGTATAATGAAATTATAATAAAAAGATTAACGGCAGTATGGTAATCATTAGGAATATACACAACATTGTACATCGACATCAACACGCCAAACAACGCCGCAAACACAGAAATCTTTTCGCCATAAAGCTTTCTTACAGACAAGTACATAATAAAGAATATCGCAATAACCTGCGCCAGACCAGCTATGCGATAAAACATATAATACGAACTTAACTTCATTAAAACCGCATTATAAATCACGAACAAAGGAGGAAAAGGCAAGTTAAAATCCTGATAGAGCACCAAACCTTTATTATACAAATATCCGTATACCTGCCACCATCCTTCTGTTGGCGGGAAAAAAAATATAGTATATAAATGAGACAACAATATTAGCGTAACTGAAAACGCGAAATAAAATAATTTAGTTGTCACCAACTTACTAAACCTAACCATCAGCAAATGGATTAATTTTTTATAAACCAAAAGAATGCAGAATAATTCCCCGATATCTATACAAGCTTACTCTTTTTAAAAGTATAATTTCTATGCAACACATAACTTCCAGCCATAGTAATCATTGTAATCAACGCCTGCGATACATACGCATTAAGCATCCAGTAACCCATAAA